>JRYE01019076.1_pt1 | contig 17603 bp, 13 predicted proteins | sample 235321 | NCBI WGS metagenome assembly JRYE01 (sample SAMN03074214, study PRJNA261473) | activated sludge metagenome | biome: Common Effluent Treatment Plant; feature: Wastewater; material: Activated sludge; isolation source: activated biomass in a lab-scale reactor treating industrial wastewater at... | reverse complement strand
GTTGCCGCGAACTTCCGTTCGACCTCGGCCAGGCCCTGATCGATCAAGTCCAGGTGGGCCTTGTAGTCCGCGACCTTGCGGGCGTTCTCGGCAACCATCTCGTCGAGCTTCTTCTGTAGTTCGGCGGTGTCGTCGGTCCCATACTTCTCGCGGGCCTGGGCCTTCAATTCGTCGAGCCGTTTCTTTGCTTCGTCGCGCAGCGTTTCAGCCTGGGTCTTCTTCGTGTGAAGCCCCTGGTACCGCCGCTGGAGTTCTTCGATCGACGGATCGCTCGATCCGCCGTGCTGCGATGATGCCGGTTCATTCGTCGCCATTGTTCGTAACCTCCTTCGCCAGTTGTCTGATCTCCGCCGCGACGTCGTCGTCGAACTGCCGCAGGTTCTTTTCAAGGAACGACATAAGCCCCGCGCCGCCCTCTGTGCGGCGGGCTTGCAGTTCGCGCAGGCCCGCGACGAAGGCCGATGATCCGGCATCCGCGTCCGCCGCGGCATCCAGAAGCTCCGGGTGGAACACGTCGTCGAAGGGCTGGTGGGGCACTTCGATGATCCGGCGTTCGTAGCCGGGTCGACTTCCGTGGTTGTTGATGTCGATGCGCAGGACGGACGGAACATGATCGCGGCTGGCGTCGCTCCGGGTCCGCCGGCTGATGTTGCCGGGTGTGATCCACAGCGTTTGATCGCGTTGCACGTCGCCGAGCCGGCGGTGAATATGGCCGTTGATGACGAGATCGATGCGGTCGATCGAACGAGTTTCGAGGCGGCCTTGTTCCTCGTAGCCGGGCACGATGACATCATGGTGCGTGAGCCAGAAGACCAGTGGCGGGGCCGCGGTGACATTTGATTCTTCGGACGCCGCGGATTCCTCAGCCACAAACAACTCGGGGATCGCCTGTCGATACGACGAGCCGCCGATGATGACCGCGCGGCCGTTCATGCACCCGCGCCAGGGCTTGTTGTCGAGTAGGCGGAGACGCCCCGCCTTGACGAGCAGCGAGAGCGAGTCGTGGTGGGTGAGCTGCGGCTCGGCGCAGTCGTGGTTGCCGTAAATCCCGATGCACTCGACGCCGGTGAGCATGTCAATGAGGCTGCCGAGCATCCAAGTCGGGTTGTCCCGCGGCTTGTCGAACAGGTCGCCGAGCAGTGTCGGCAGGAGCCGGTTGGCCTGCGCGTACCGCAGGCACCACTCGAACTTCTCAAGGATGACCTCCGGGTAGTTGTCCCTGCGAAACCCCGGAGTGCGTCCTTCGAGATGAGGATCGCCGATGACCAACAGACCGACGTACCGGCCAACCTGCGGATCCGTGTGCTGGTCGGAAGCGAGAGGAAGATTGGCAGGGTCGTCAGGCATGGGGCGATCCTCCATGCATTCGGGCGTGCTCGGCGACTCGCGCGGGATCGAGCGTGCCGCCGCAGGTCGGACACACGCGGTGGTCTTCGGCCCATCGGCGAAGCGCCGCCTCAGCCTGCTGGAGTTCGTCAGCGACTTGGCTGACCTGTTGATCTTGAACGCCGACGACCGCGTGACTCTGTGTCAGCTCCGTCAACAACCGCGATATCTCGGTCGAGTCCGTCAGTTCTACCGGCGGAGTCAAGTGTTCGAGCTGGCGAAACGCGGCATCGGCGCGACCGAGCGACGCGAAGCCGCGCCGCAGCAGATCAAGATCGTGCGTGATCGCCGCTTCGTTCGCCATGCTTGGCGATGTAGCCAGCGATCCGAGGACTGTCGTTCGCTGCTGCGTGCCCGCCATCCGGTGATTGACGGCGGCCATCTCCCGCACGAGGGCTTTGAGTGAATCAGCGTCCGTCATGTGCGGCGGCAACACAAGCGGCTGAACCATGTCACACTCGGCGCCAAGCCGATCGTGGGTACGCGCAGCGACAGAAAGATCACCAGTAAGACGGGAGAGCGGGAGTTCATCGACCAGCACGGGTGCCGGGCGGATCTGCACAAGCGCATCGGCCAGCGCTGATTGACGCGCCTGTTCGGCGCCTGTCTGCGTCAACTGGCCAACCAGCCGCGAGAGCGGCTCTGTCGGTTCGAGACTCGGCGGGGGTTGCACCAGCGTGAGCGCTGCCGCGTCGGCATCGCACTGTTCCAGTCTGCTGCTCGCATTGTGGAGAAAACGGAGATCGTCCGTCAGTTGCACAATACCCGCTGAGATCTGTTCAAGAACCGCGTGCTGAACTTCAGCCCCCTGAATGGAAACACCAATCGGATCGGCATCCGCCAGAACGGCAAGGTCACGAGCAAGCCTTTCGGCCTCAGCATCCAGCCGGATGCGCTCTTTCCTCGCGTCGCTCATCCTCTGCTGGTGCCGCTTCTGCATCTCCACCAGGCTGGCGGCATCGGACGACGACGCGAAGAACTGCGCGGCGTGCGAACCGGATTGATCCAGCAGGAACACTGGGGATTTCTGCTCTCCGAAATGGACATCGAACTCGCGGGCGCCATCGCTCGAGACCTTCCCCAACCGAAGCGCCCGGACAACCTCCTCAGGCACTTCGCTCCGTTCGAGCCGGCTCAGCTCGGTTCCATCCACGAAGTAGGCTGGTGACTTGCGGCGCCGCCACTGGACAATCTTGCCCTCAGTCGTTTCCACGGTCACCGAGCATTCGCGTTCGCCGTGCCGCATCACATAGGTGGAAGTCTCGTTGTGGCAGAGGATCTGCAGCGCCGCCACGACCGCGCTCTTGCCGCAGTTGTTGGGCCCGACCAGCGCCGTGAGGCCATCGGCCGGTTCGATCACGGTCCGGGCGTGAGACATGAAGTTGACCAGCTCGATGCGACGGATCACGGCCGAACTCCGCGACGTCCTGTCGCACGAGAATCAACACCTACAAGTATGACCACGGATTCTATAACCAATACAGCGTCCTCTACTATGACTGTGCAGGTGGATTGCTGAATAGTCTGGGCTCTCCGGCACCGACGCACAATGGTCCGCCGCCGGTTGGTTGTAGACCGATAGAACGAAGCGTCGCCATAGCACCGCGAATGTCGGACTCGGAGAACTTAGTCTTCTCCTCACTCCATTCATAGAAGCGGTTGATGACAACCACATCAGTGATCGTCTCGCCCGCAGCTACCAGGTCATTCCATGCCGCGTGCGTGGTCGCATAGAGCTCAGCTTGCTTTGAGTTCCAGTCCTTTGCCTTGGTCATGATCCGCTCGAACGCCGTGGTGTTCTCGGCGAGCAGGCGCTTTGCCATAGCGCACGCTTCTGCATTTGACGCACCCGGACGATAATGTGCCACCGGATCGCTGCCAACTTGTCGTCCTGGATGCGTGAACCATCCACGCTGAACAGCGAGCACTTCGACAGAACTCTGGCCTTCAGTATTGAACGGCCCTGCGGGCATTTTGAGCGGCGCGGGGACGAGTTTGGCACCCACTGCAGCCGCTGTCAGATATCCCAGTTTGTAGAGCTTCTTAGTCCCGAGCGTTGGGTTGTCGCGCTCTCGGTAAACGATGGCCGCTTGGATCGCGGCGAAATCGGCGATGTTCCAGGTGTGGACGGCGTCCGCGCCCATCGAACGCGCAGGATGTGCCGACATTCCCGGCTTCCCGGCAATCGTGCTCGTGTGCGCAGGAGCCGTGATCGCTGACATGGGAGCCGTGTCGGCGAGCGCCCCTCCCGCGCTGAAGAGCACGGAAGCCGTGCCAGCGAACATCGGTACCGTGTCCGCGCGCGCGGCGATCCGACCGGCGATCACGGGTGTCGCGTCGGCGGACTCCGACGTGGGGCTGACGAGCACGGCGGCGGTGCTCAACTCACCCTTGAAGGCGCGATCGAGGATGGCGGGCATCAACGCTTCAATCTCGGTAACGAGACCGATATGCTGCGCCTTGATTGCGGTGACCTTTGTTCGCACCTCTGCGACTCGCTTCTGAATCTCCGGCTTGGGGAGCGGCATGACGTAGTTCAGAAACTGCTGAGGATTCAGGCGACGGCGACGGACGTTGGTGCCCTTGCTCGTGCCCGACAACTTCGGCCAGACTTCCGGCGACCGGAAGTACACATCCAGCACGTCAGGCAATACCTGGTCTGAGTTGATTGCGAACACCGGGTACTCGGTGGAGACATAGAGGCCATCGCACTCTGGCGGGACCACGCACAGGGCACCCTCCCACGCCATCAACTTTGGATAGGTGAAATCGCCGGCGCGAACGCGTGAGAGTGTGTCATAGGAGAATTCCGCACCGAGTCGCGTCTGTCCTCGGAACATGCCCTTGCCGAAGCAGTAGATGCCCGCGAAGTGGTATGACTCTTGAGCTTTGACATCGACGTCAGGCGGACGCAGAGTGACAAGTTCGCGCATCGGGGCGGGCGTGGTAGGGTGTCGAGGATCTGAGAGGATTGACCGGCAGAGTGCATCTGCCTCCTCGTCGATCTCGCGGCATAGCCGCTGCGCCTCGGCCACACGAGCCGCGGCGGCGTCCAGCGTCGCCACGATCCGGTCCTGCTCATCCGGAGACGGCGCCTGGATGCGCAGATCGAGCATCCGTTCCTGGCTCAGCCGGACACGGTTCGTCGTGCCTTCGCTGGCTCGTTTACATAGATCAACGAACGCCGCCGTTCGACTGAACCACGACAGGAAGGAAGGCCGCAGCGTTGTTGAGTCCACATCGAACGCGGGGAAGTCGTTGCTCGCAAGTGCTCCGTCAAGTTCGGGTGGCACAATACCCATCGCACCGTTGCGTGCATCGATCTTTGAGACGATGAACTGGCCCGACCGTACACGGGTTCGTGCGGTCCCCTTGATGTCTGCGCCGTTGATCTCGCCGCGCGGCAGAACACCTCGTCCCCAAAGCTTGATCGTGACTTGCTGATAGCGACCGAAAGGATCGATAGCGATCACGTCGGTGTTGGGCGTGAGTGCATCGCCAAGCCGGAGGGTTGACCATCCCGACACGCTCATTGCGAGTCCTCGGGAGCGCTGCCCACGAGGGCTGGCGTGACGCTACGAGCATTGTCGCTGCCGAGAATCGCCTTCACCTCATCCATGATCGCCGAGATGCGCATCGACTTCTGCGCGATGCTGTCCGCAAGCGTCTCCGGCGGCAGGTGTTCGAGCGCCTCCGCGCTGAACGGGTTCTTGATGTCAAGGTTAAAGACCGGCCAGTAGATCGCGTCGCCCGCCTCCTGCTCCGCCTTCGCCGTCACCAGCTCGGTCCGGGCCTTGTCCTTCAGCATCTTCTCCCGATCCCACAGCGCATCGATCGCCGACGATGCCCCGCCCGTCTTCCGGAGCGCCACCGCTTCGGCCGCCGCCTCGCGGGCCTGCTTCTCGCACTGGCTCGCCCGCTCGCGCGCGGCCTCGGCCTCCTTCCAGCGCGGTGCGGCCTTCCTCTTGGCCTCGGCGACCTTCGCCGCCATGTCCACCTTCCACGCCCAACCCTTGCCGTTCTCCGCTGTGGTTGACTCCGTCCGTCTGGCCTGCTTGAACCACTTCAGGCACGCCGCGAACTCCTCGAACTGCATCGGCTGCGTCTTGGTGTACTTCTTGCGGCCCTCGGGCATCGCCAGCTCGTAGTACCAGATGGTCCGCGTCGGCTCGCCGGCCTCGAAGAAGAGGACGTTGGTCGGGATGGGCGTGTATGGCTCGAAGACCCCCTGCGGCAGCCGGACGATGGTGTGCAGGTTGTAGTTGAGGATCAGGTCTTCCTTGATCTTCGCGCACACGCCATCGCCGAAGAGCGTGCCGTTGGGGACGATGACCGCAGCACGACCGGGCTTGGGCGCGCGCCGTAGCTTCCGCATGATGAGCTGCAGGAACAGCATCGCCGTCTCGGTCGTCTGCATGTCCGCCGGGAAGTTCGAGAGAATGCCGCGCTCCTCCTCGCCGCCGAAGGGCGGGTTGGTGAGGATGACGTCCACGCGGTCCCTCTCGCCGAGTTCCGTCACTTTCACATCGAGGGAGTTGGCGGGGTCGATCTGCGGGCGCTCGACGCCGTGCAGCAGCAGGTTCATCTGACAGAGCAGGTAGGGCAGGGACTTGGGCTCGCCGCCGCGAATGGATGTGACCTGAAGGGTTTCACGCTGCTGAACGCTCTTCGCCTGCTTCTGAAGATGGCTGAACGCCTCGACCAAGAAGCCGCCCGTGCCGCACGCGGGGTCAAGCACGACCTCGCCCAGTCGCGGATCAATGGCCTCGACCATGAAGCGAACAACAGGGCGCGGTGTATAGAACTCGCCGGAGTCACCGGCGGCGTCCCGCATCTCGCGCAACATGGACTCGTAGAGGAAGCCAAGCGTGAACAGTTCGTCTTGCTGGAGGAAGTTGATCGTGTTGACGGTGTTGATCACGTCACGGAGCAGGTAGCCAGACTGCATCCGGCTGGTGATGCCGCCGCCGGTGCCGTCGGCACCGCCGAACACCGTGCCAATGACCTGGCGACGACTGCCCTTGCCGTTCTGGAGCGTGCCCAAATACTTGAGTAGGCCGGGTCCCTCTGTGCCGTCGGGCCGCCTGGCCTTCTCCTGCGTAATGAACAACAGCAGTTCGGGGCCGGTGATCCCGTTCTCCTTCGCCGCCCAATCCCGCCAGCGGTACGGTGACTCGATCGCCGAGCGATACCGAACCTTCTTCATTTTGGCGTCGGCTTCCTCGATTTGCTCCATGTCGTCGAGGAACTTCAGGAACATGATCCAGGTGAGCATCGGCAACCGATCCAGGTCGCCGTTGAGCCCCTTGTCCTTCCGCATGATCTTCCGGCAGGACTTCACGACGCTACCCAATCGTTCGGCGGTGGTCGGCGGCGTCTTCGGGGTCCTTGGCTTGCGATCACGCTTGGGGGCGGATGGGTCGCTTGCGGCGGCTCCTGTCGTTGATCCGGATTTTCGAGTCTTCTTCGCCATCGCGGGGGTTCAGTTCATCTGTGAGTTCAGGGAAACGGAGGTGAAGACGAGGAACAGGGTCGGGTTGTAGGACAGCTACGCGGCGTAGAGAAGGGTCTGCAATTCACGGACGGCGTCCATGAGCCGATCTTCGCCTCCGAATAGGCGGGCGATCTGAAGAGTGTTTCCGTGCGCATTGATCGGCGGGAGCTTGAGCACCTCGGGAAGCGAGAACTCAGCGAGCCCATGGTCGGTGTACTTGTCCAGCAGTTCGTCGAGGATCGCCCTTGCCTCTGGGGCGTACTGCTCGAAGAAGTCCTTCTTCTCCGACCGCAGACGCCGTGCTCGCTCGCGGCGTGTGCGCAAGGGCGCGTTGAACGCAAGATAGCACAGCAGCTCCAGCGGGTCCGCCTCGGGCTGGCTGGCGAACTCCGCCAGGTCCTCGAATCTGATGCCACGGTCTTCGAGCTTGTCGATCACCTCGCGACGCTTGTCGGGGTCGGCCCACTCGGCCCGTAGCTCACCAGCAGAGCGGAACAAGGTTCGAACTTTGTCGGCGGTGTAGTCCGTGAACTGGACGACCCGAAGCTGGTTGCCGTCTGGGTCGAGCTCGTAGACGAGATGAGCCGCAATCTCGACGTGCCCGCCATCGACAAAGTACCGCTCACGTTTCGGGCCGTCGTCATCACCATCGTTGATGTCAACGTCGGGTGGGAACACGTCAACGATCGTGTCGTCTGGCGATGGCTCCTCGGGGATGACGACCACCTCGTCCTCAGTCGGCTCGCCTTCTCGGTTGATGGCTTGTTCGGTTTCGACCACGGGGCCGCCATCGAACTCCGGGTCCGCAAACAGCCGGGTCGCAGAGCCGGTGTAGTCCAAGATGCTGAAGAAGAGCTTGTCGTGGTCGTCCCGTACGCGCGTGCCGCGACCGATGATCTGCTTGAACTCGGTCATCGAGTTGATCACGCGCACGAGCACGACGTTCTGAACCGTCGGCGCATCAACCCCCGTCGTCAGCATCTGAGAGGTCGTCAGGATCACCGGCGTTGCCCGCTCAACGTCCTGAAACTTGCTCAGGTGCGTGCGGCCCGTATCGCCCTCGTCCGATGTGACCCGGCATACATAGTCGGGATGTTGCTGCACGAGGTCGGCATTGGCGTTGTTCAGTGCCCGCCGCATCTCGTCGGCATGGTTCTGATCCACGCAGAACACGAGTGTCTTGGCGTAGCGGTTGGTCTTTTTGAGATATTGGGTCAGGTGCTTGGCGACAGCTTCTGTGCGGGCACGGAGCGCAACCCGTCGCTCAAAGTCGTTGGTGTGGTACTCCTCATCAGGGATCTCGCGTCCGAACCGATCAAGCTCTCCCTGCGACGGACGCCAGCCAGCAGCGTCCCACGTCGTTACGACACGATGGACGCGATAGGGTGCGAGAAACCCGTCCTCGATACCTTGACGAAGGCTATATGTATAGATCGGATCGCCGAAGTAGTTGTAGGTGTCCGCGTTGTCATCGCGGCGGGGAGTTGCGGTCATTCCGATCTGGCAGGCGCCGGTGAAGTGCTCCAGGATCCGACGCCAACTGCCGTTGGCGTCGGCGCTACCTCGATGGCACTCGTCGACCACGATGAGGTCGAAGAAGTCGGCTGGATAGGACTTATAGAGCCCGATGCGTCGTTCGTCTTCCGCGATCGCTTGATAGAGAGCAAAGTACATCTCGCGACCCTGACTCGCCTCGCCATTCTCAATCTTCCAGCGTGCATCACCAAAGGGTGCAAAGTCCTTGCCCATAGGATCGTCGACCAGCACGCTGCGATCCGCCAGGAACAGCATCCTCGGACGGCGATAGTCGCCAGTCCGGTTCCATCGAGACGACCACAGCTTCCAGCAGATCTGAAATGCGACGACCGTCTTTCCGGTGCCGGTTGCCATTGTCAGCAGCATCCGGTCCCGTCCCTGCACCGCGCCCTGAATTGCCCGATTGATGGCGATCTCTTGGTAGTATCGTGGCACGCGGCCACTGACGCGATTGGCCGGTGCGAAAATGTGCTCGGCAGCCTGTGGCGAGAGACGCTCTCCAAGCGCGAGCCGATTCCAGAGTTCATCCGGCGTGGGGAATACATCGATTTCGCGTTCCAGTCCCGTGATGAAATCGAACTCAACGATGCCACACCCGTTGGTAGCGAAGGCAAACTTCAATCCGAGAATCTCGGCATATTCCTTAGCTTGCTGCAAGCCCTGCCCAGGCGTCGCATAGCTCGCCTTTGCTTCGACCACGCCGATCGACACGTCGGTGCGATATCGGAGCAGGTAGTCGGCTCTCTTGCCGGGTCGCCGACGCCCACGACGGCCAGCGACGACAATGCGCCCATCCGTGAACGTGAACTGCTCGTTCAGTCTGTGTGGTTCCGTGTCCCACCCAGCCATTTGAAGCTTGGGGACGACGTATTTGCGGCAGGTGTCGGCCTCGTTTAGTGTGCTCATCTCCCGGCCACTTCCTGCCGGTCGAGCCACCGATCAATCGTTTCCTTCCGGAATCTCCAGTGACGGCCGACTTTCTGGCCCGGAATCTTGCGCTCCTGCGCCAACTTGTAGACCGTCGATTTTGGAAGCTTCAGATAACCGACAAGGTCGTCGATCGTGAAGATCTCGCCGACGAGAGGGGGCTTCTGCGACGGGTGGCGCGGGTTTGAACGAGGTGGGGACAAGACTCATAGTACAGTCGATCTAGCAGTTGCTGTCAATCATTTTCGAATGCTCGCAGTGGGTGTTGTGTACTTGTTCGGGAGTGCCACGATCAATGCAACCATTCAATGAAGGCATGTGCTACCCGACTGGCCTGAGATCTGGTGCATCCACGAGCTTCAGAAACTCTCCCAGGATGTCCGGGTGCCGCTGTGCCAGGTACTTGGCCGCGGGTGGGTGTTCGAGAAGCTTGCGGAGATACCCCACCGCGAGGACCAGGTTGAGCGTGTTCCGACCGTGCGATTCCTCGATCAGCCGGAAGTCACGGCTGAGAACCTCCATCTCTCGCTCCATCCGGGCGATGTCCTCAGGCTGGATACCCGTCGCAACTTTCGCCCTTTCAGCTTCGATCAGATCTTTCTCAGCCGTGCCGGCGACCAGACACTTGGCGTACCCCGTCGAAAAGTTGTTGGCTGCGACCATGAGCTCGGCCATCTCGATCTGGCGCATGGGGACGGCGCGTTTGAGCTCACGGAGCGCTGCCGCTGTGGCGCGCCGTTCCTTGAGGAGCGCTACCGCTTCGGGGCAGATCCCGTTGAGCAGATCGCGTTTCTGACGGATGGAGCCGACGTCCACGTTGAGGGTCTTGGCGATCCGCTCTTCTGAGACGCCGCTCTGCAGCGCCTTCATGATCATGAAGTGCTCCTGGATCGGCGACACCTGATTGACCTTGTGGTTGTATGTGAAGGCCTCGTCGTCCTTGGCGATCAGGCAGAAGACCTCCGTCCTGCCGAGCTCTTTGAGGACGTCGAGGCGAGTATGCCCGTCGAGAAGCGTGTACAGCGGTTGCCCGTTTGCGGCCGTTCCGCCTCCGTTCTGCGGATGCACGATCAGCGGCTCGATGATTCCGATCTCGCGGATGGACGCCACCAGCCGCAGGTATTGCGGCGCTTTACGCGTTTCGGGCCGGATGACACGGACCGGCAGGATCTGGGTGACCTGCAGCATGACTCCTTTGGGATCGAATGCCATCTGAACGGGAGTCGTCACGTCATGCCTCCTTCCGGCCGACCTGTTCGGCAAGATGTTGAGGAAGCGCATCCAACCCTGCGGACCGCAGGATGGCGACCAGTCCGGGATCGGCGAAGAGCTGCTTCAGCGCCGACACCACGAAAAGCAGCCGTGTCTCGCAGACCTTGGCCTTCTGGACGAGCATCCGCTGCTTGGTGGTCTCGCGCTTGTACGCCTGCATCAGCGCATCGCCCGTGACCTCTTTGGCTGCAGGCCGGCGCCCATGGTGGTTTGGGGACTTACCCAGCGCTCGCCTCGACTCGATCAGTTTGCGGGCGCGGAGCAGCTCTTTACCCCTGAGGTTGTTGGACTCGTATGCCTCGGTGAGCGCTCGTTGGACTTCCTCATCGCTTGCGGTCGCGATCGTCACCGCGATGCTGATCGGGATCTGCCCTTTCTCGACCGCGATGAGGAGGCGGTCCTCCCCCTGCTTGAGAAGCCGCACTATTCCCTTCACATACGACTGGTGGACGTCGGTCTTCTGGGCAATCTCGGCGTAGCTGTACCCACGCTCCTTGAGGGTGGCGATCTCCTTCATCATTTGGACACAGGTCTGGCGCCGCCGGGCCAGGTTCTCCGCGAGGCTCATGAGCAGCAGTTCCTCGCGCGAGGCATCAATGATCAGCGCCGGGACGGTCGTTTCCCCGAGTTGACGACAGGCCTCCAGTCGCCCCTGACCGCAGACAAGGTCGTAGGCCGGTTGGCCATCTCGGGCGCCGCGCTGCACCACGGTCACCGGCTTCTTGAGACCAATGTTCGAGATGTTGGAGACGATCTGCTTGAACTTGTGGGAGCCGCGGGCGCGCGGGTTCACCACGTTGATCCGGTCGATAGGGATCCGAACGACGTTGGTATCGCGCTGGTCGATCATGCTGCCACCTCCACCCGCGCGACACGCGCCATGGCGAGGAAGTACTCCAGCGACTCGAACCGGAACGTGTCGATCGACGCGCCGTTGAACTCGGCGAGCCGGAACTCGGGGAGTTCCATATCGATGGTCGGGAGCAGGTAGTAGTCCGAGGGCTGCTGGTTAGACGGGTCCATACGGACCACGATGTGAATGTCGGCGGCGCGATCCTCGGGTACCCGGAAGCGCCATCGGGGCGACCCGGCGCCGGTGGGCCGGCAACGGGCCAGGTAGAGCGAGGCGCTGTACATGCCATTGATAAGCAGCACGTTGGACTGCTCGTCGCGCTGGACCGTGGCGCCCATCGTCTCCAAGTCCTGGATCATGTCGCCCAGCAACTGCGGGTGGGCCTGCCGGAGATGGCGATTGATCTCCAGATACTNNCAGTCGGTACGCCTTGATCAGGCTCCCGAAGCGGTGCCGGTACGCCGAACTGGACGGCATCCCTTCGGTGTTATCAATCAGGCCGCCGGTCAGTTCGGGGTGCGTCGTCAGCAGATGCCGGAGCCGGGCCAGCATCTCCTCATCCGTGAATTGCCGGTTGCGCTCCTGAATGATCCCACGCGCCATATAGAAGGATTCGGGATCAACAACCGCCTCAAAGGCGTCCTCGGCCCGGACCCACATGTCCGGGGGATTCACCACCCGCTTCTTCTTGAGCTTGAACGAGATCCGGTTGTAGACATTGTGCCCGATGTACTTCTCGTTCACGAGCACCTGGTGCACCATGCCGCGTGACCAAGACTCGGGCTGAGAGTCATTGCCCGACACAATCCCAGCGCTGTTCAGGAACTCAGCGATGGCCCGTTCGGTCTTGCCCTCATGCACGAACATCCGGTAGATGTCCCGGACAGTCTGGACTTCCGCTTCCGGCCCCGGCACCAGGATGACACGATCCGTCTGCAGGCTCTTGTGCTCGCCGCGTTTGAGGATGCCTTTAGGTGAGCCAGCCTGATCGATGAGCATTCGGCGCAGCCCGTACCCGGCAGGACCGCCTTGGCGGTAGCCGAGCTGAATGAGTCGGCACTGACCCTTGAAGACCTTGTTTGACAGCTCACGGCTGTACTCTCCGGCCATCGCTCTTTTCACGCTCTTGATGATGGTCGAGACTGGGCTGCCGTCGTTGGCAAACTGCTCCATGCAGTACTCGACATGAATACCGGCGCGGCGGCATGTGTACTCGTAATAGGCGCTCTCATCCGAGTCTTGAAATCGCCCCCACCGACTGATGTCGTAGACCAGGATCGCTTTGAACTCCGCCTTCCCGCTCTGCACATCGGCGAGCATCTGACGGAGCGACGCGCGACCCTCGACCCGCAGCCCGCTCTTCCCGTCGTCTGCGTAGGTCTTGACGATCTGGTAGCCGCGTGCCTTGGCGTACTCGGCGATGGCGTCGCGCTGGTTCTCCGTCGAGTACTGCTGGTGCTCGGTGGACATCCGCACGTACTGGGCGGCGGGGATGAGGGGTTGGGCCGGAGCGGTAAGAGATGGATCGGGCATGACATCCTCACGATCGAAACGGCTGCGTACCGAGAGCGCAGAAACGTCCAGGCGGCACGGTTGTGCGGAGGCCAGTATGACGACCTACGCGCGGGAATCTGTCGGGTTGCTGTCGGAAAGCTGTCGGATTTGCTTTCAGCGGCGGGAGAGCATCAGCCCGTAGTGCCCGCGGTTGCTGCCGTCGATCATCGCGGCGAGATCATTCATGCCCGCGTCAACGAGCCTGCGCCGCAGATCGCTCACGGCACTTCGCACGGCCGAGCGGGATCGCTGCCCCGACCAGATCTCGCTCAGCAGGTAGTCGATCGAGAGGTATTGGTCGGGACGGCGGGCGAGTACTTCCAGCAGTCGGAATGCGAGCGTGTAGCCAAGGTGGCATTGTCGATCGCGCCAATCCACGGTGAAGGAGTGCCGATTGAGCCGGAGCAGGCCCCGAGCCGATGGTTGCTCTGTCTCAGACCGCATCTGTTCGGCAACATCGGTCAAACTGTCAACGCACCGGATGACTTGCGCAAGCGATGCTCTGAGAACTCGGATTGTCTTCGCGAACTCTTCTGGTGTGTGCATACCGAGAGCGTGAGTCCGCAACACGCGGTGTAGCTGCCCGTCAGATCTCAGACTCGACGTACAGTTCCGATTGGAGGTCGCCATGCACGTGCCAGCCAACTTCGAGCGGTTTCGGATCGCCTGTCAACCGAGTGAGCAGCAGTTCGCCTGCATGGCAACCGCACATCGGGGCCTTCGCGAAGAGCTGCAAGGAGATTCGACGCTCCGTGGCGTTGTCGTGACCACGTTGATCCAAGGCAGCCATCGCCGAGGAACATCGCTTCGTGGCACCCCAACACACCCCTGTGATGTCGACGTCATCGTTCTGACGTCTCTTGATAAACGACGAACTTCAGCCAAGCAGGCGAGTGAGATACTGCAACCATTCCTAGCTCGAAACTACTCGGCCGGTGNNGTCGTCAGGGGCACTTCGCAATTGGAGTCCCCAAGTCGAGCCGCCCGGGGTATCAATCGCCGGCGTTACAGGAGTCGATTGGAACCGCGCCGAACCGCTGTGGATCCCAGATCGGAAACTCGACCAATGGGAAGAAACACACCCAATTCTCCTCTTGGATTGGACAAGTCAGAAGAATGACCGCTGCAACGGACACTTCACGGCCGTCGTCCGTGCGATCAAATGGTGGTGGCGGCGAATCCAACCACAGCCGCAGTACCTCAAGGGATACCCGCTCGAACACATCGTCGGAGAATNNTCGCGAGCCGATTCCAGGCCGATGTCGCGGGTGGGCGCACCCCCACGCTCCCGGCACGAGGGGTCCCGGGGGTCAACGTCCTCCGGCGGGTCGAGCCTCGCGAGTTTGCCCAGTTCGTTCGCGAGGCGTCAGCGGCCGCTCCGATCGCGAGGCGTGCGGTCAACGCCGGCACAACATCCGAGACCGTCGACCTATGGGCGCGGCTGCTCGGCGACAGCATCCGTTGAGCGACCCATGACCCATGGAGTGGAGGCGTGGACGCGAGCGCCTTGGGGCGGTGTCAATCGGTGGGTAGGGCGCCGCCCAGTTCATCCGCCAGCTCGTACACCCCGAGGAAGAACTTGACGATCGCGTCATGATCCCGATTCTGGAACGCGGCAAAGAACTGCGGCAGGGGCGAGGTGACGGAGTCAGCTACCCGAAGCAGCTTGTGGTTCTCAAGTACAACGCCGAGCTCGGGCTTGGTGCGCCGGTCGAGCCGATCCAGATAGCAGAAGAGCCGCTGGCCAACCGCGACCTGATGAAGCCCAACGATTTCTACGTGAGGCGGCCGGGCTAGCAAGCGGAGGACGGTCTCAAGATCCTCCGCGTACCCGATCTGGACCAATCGCCAATACCAGTTCAGGTACCGCCGAATACGCCGGACCTGCCATTCGCGGATCGGTGGCGGTGGTTGAAAAGCCCAGAAGGAGCCAACCACCAACTCCACCTGCCGCTGAATGAACCGGCGGCGCTTGTCGTCTGTGTCTACCTCGGTGTGATCTCGACTGGCCTGGAGATCGAGCTGATGCAGGATGGCGTAGCTGTCAGCGGTGTAGTCGATGTGTTCGAGGCAGTTCTGGAACCTCCCCACCTCCGCCGCTCGATACTTGGTGAGACTGTGGTAGTCATGGAGATACTCGTGGAACAGAAACAGGCGAATGAGGCGTTTGAGGTCGTCCGCCTTTCCCTGGGTAGACGTGTGCAGCGCGACCAACAGCCGATCGCTGAGATGCCAGGTCTTCGTCGGTTTCGTGAAGCCGTATTCGGTAGCGACGGGATTGTCGTCGACGCGAGCGCCGTCCGGGACGATGTCGCACACGGGGGGTAGAGGCGGGAATGGCCGAACGGCGCGCAGCTTGTCCACCGGCTCGAGGAGCTCGTACCACCGGCTCGGCTGGCGGTTCTGCAGAGCCCGCTTGGCCGCCGCGTATGTCTCGACTTCTTTCAGGGCCTCGCGCCACACTCCGCGGACCCGCTGGGCGGTAGCGCGATCCTCATCGGTCAGCGGCGTTTCGGCCTGGCCCTCAAGCTCGGCGGAGAGGATGAGGGCCGGCATATACGCAGGCTGGCCATCGATCTTTCGGTAGCGGTACGTTTGAACCGGAGGGGAGTTGCGGGGCTTGAGTTCCTGACCAAGAGCGAAGCAGACCGAGACCGGCGCCGCAGCGAAGACGTGCAGCGTCTCCAGATTGGGGAACTTCGTACGGATTGCCGCCAGCGCTTCGCGAATGCGCAGGCGCACCTCCTGGACATCGGCCGGGGACCGCACCTTGCAGATCGCCGGGTTGAGCCCTTCGCGCAGGGTGACGCGAACCTCGGCGAGATGCTTGGCCCCGGCCGCGTCATGCACGTCCTCGTCGGAGATTGCGAACGAGATCTCGACGCGCAGGACGACAGAACCCTCAGCGGGGATAGGGTCGCCAGACGGAAGCCCAAGCACCCGTGCTTCGAGTGTCCGTTTTGACTCTGGCCAGGCCCACGACTTGGCGTCGCGGTCGAAATCGTGGAGCTCGATGGGAATCTCATCACCGAGGTACGCGCCCATAGCGATCACATGGGGTACTTCGGCCAGACCGAAGTAATGCAGTTCGGCACCGGTGAGCAGAGCCATCTTGGCGTGGATCTCGCTGGCCCTTTCCGCGAGGAACCGACTTTGTCCACTCCAATCACCCTGCTCGATCTGGGCGTTGAAAGGCTCCGTGTTCACCTCGAAATCCTCGCGGTGCAGCGCGTTCAACGGTGCAGGGATCGCCGGCGCGACCGCGGTGGCCGGGACGGGCCACGGGCCGGCGTGGCGGACGATGAGGATGTTCGTGGGCATGGGGTCTCCCGGCTACCAAACGATCGTTGACCAGCTCTTCTGCTCGCGGGAATGCTGCGCACGCGCCGCGACTGCATTCCGAGTGCCCTGAGACACTTCGTTGACGTTGTTCGTGTTGGCGGGGTCGACGAGGCGAGCCGTCGTGAACTCTCCGGCGAGGTAGCCCAGCACGGTCCAGAACGCCGTGCCCAGGTCGTCGCGTCGCACGCTCTGCATTGCGCGGCCGACCGCGAGCTCGAGCGCGAACGTAGATACGTCGAGGCCGTGACGCAGGCGCCAGAGCTTGGCGATGCGCACCACCTCGCTCAACCCGGCGTCCTTCACCGCGTCGATGTGGACCTTGAGGCTGGTCTGGAGCGTGCTCGGTGGCATCGTGTTCTTGTAGAGCGTGGCGTAGCGAAACGACGAATCCTGAGCACGCCCCGGGACGACATCAATGTGAAAGCCGCCCTCGTAGGGAAGGCGGAGCGCGACGGTTCGCGGGTGCACGATCAGGTTCCCGGCCAGCAGCCGTTGATGCACGCGTGTGAACAGCTGCTGGAGCGTCCTGGCGTCCGTGGATGGGAAGTAGACCACGATGTCCAGGTCATAGGAGGCACGGAGCATCGTGCCCTTGGCGAAGGATCCCCCGTAGTAGATCCGTGGTACGGAACCGATATCGCCGCGGAGCCACTGCTCGATCGCGTCGCGGGCGTTGCGGAGCGGCTGCAACTCCCGGTCGTCGAGGTTCTGGGCAGCCAACAGAGACGCCAAGTAGTCATGCTCGCTCATGCCGCCTCCCTGGTGCGTCCGCGTGGTTCCCGCGGCCCGGTCGGATGGACTCCCCCTCCCATCCATTCACCCGTTGCGCGCCACACCTCGTAGTAGAAGAGCCATTCGGAGAGCCACGGGATGATGGTCTGGGCGATGCGCTTGTCTGATCGCCATTCGTTTACTCCGGGCAGGTAGAGACAAGGCCGGTCCCCCGCGTAGGTGTGAGGGATGTGCTCGTCCGGGTTTCGGCGGCGGAGCGGCGGATCCTCGACGAAGGAGAGCGGCGCCTCGGGGGCCCGGTATTCGACGCGGACCCGGTAGGTCCGGTTCAAGGAAGTCGGCCTGATCGCTCCGCGGCAAACGAGGACACCTTCCTGCACGGTGGCACGGAACTGTGGGTGCAGGAGCCGCATCAGCGCGAGCTGCTCATGGACACCGATCGTGCGGATTCGTACAAACGAAGTCGCCATGGAAGGTGATCGCTGGGATCGTCCTGGCCGCAGCGAT
>JRYE01020918.1_pt1 | contig 17655 bp, 17 predicted proteins | sample 235321 | NCBI WGS metagenome assembly JRYE01 (sample SAMN03074214, study PRJNA261473) | activated sludge metagenome | biome: Common Effluent Treatment Plant; feature: Wastewater; material: Activated sludge; isolation source: activated biomass in a lab-scale reactor treating industrial wastewater at... | reverse complement strand
GTATGAAAAACATGCCATCTTCAATAATACTGATGACGAATGTCTGATGCTGATAGGAGCTATTCAAAAATAATTGTAAAACCAAGTTGTCATTATTTCTTTGACGTATAGCGTCTTCCCATTACGGCTATTTTTAAAAGTTTTCTTTTTAATGAAATATGCGGTCTTCCTTTTAACTCATCATTTATCTCTGATTTATATACCGAAAGAATATTTTTTAAAGACAGGGTTCCCACCACTACATTGTTTGCTTCTACGGTTAACATATTGCTATCATGCTGCACCATTACTTCAATTGCATCCAGCAAAGAGTCATTACTATTTATAAGATAGGGCTGTTGCAAAATGGAATCAATGGATTTGTTATTTGTTTCTTCTTGAATACTTAGTAAATCGGTGAAATTGAGAATTCCTTTATACTGTTCTTTTTCATCAATCACCATAATACAAGCTGCATCATCATCTACCTCCTGTGTTTTTATCCAATCCTGAACTTCCAGAATTGTTTTTTTATCCTGAACAAGTAAAAGGTCTTTATCAAAAACCTGTCCTACTGAAAATTTTTCTAATACGTTGGGCTTATATGAATCGGGAGTTTTAATACCTCTTCTTGCAATCTTTTCAGTCATAATGTTATGTTCCATAAAGAAGAATGAGACAATATACGATGCTACACATGCACCCATCAATGGCAACAATGCATTGGACTGCATCGTAGTTTCCAGTGCGAAAATGATAGAAGTAAGCAAAGCCCGCGATGCGCCGGCAAACATAGCGGCCATACCTACCAATGCGGTCAAAGGAATTGAAATTTCGGCACTCGGAAAAAACTGCAAAATCAATAAACCGATTAATGAACCCGTAGCGCCACCAATCGTTAAGAGCGGTGCCAGTGTACCACCGGAAGTGCCGCTACCCAATGCAATAGACCAGGAAACAAATTTTAAAAGACAGAGTGAGAGAATAACCTGTATGCCCATATTGCCCGATAGCANNACAACACCTACTACCAATCCGCCGATAGCAGGCCACCACATCCAGTGTACCGGAATTTTTTCAAACCATTCTTCAATGATGTAAACTGCTTTTGAAACGCCTACAGAAATTACGCCAACAATAATTCCAATGCCGGTATAAATCGCCAATGAAGGATTATCGGGAAAAGCAAAATCAGGCATAGGAAATGTAACCCCACCATCAAACAAAAAATGATGTCCTGCTGCCCCGGTTATACATGCAATAGCAACCGGAATAATTGACCGGCTTGAAAATTCAAATAGCAATAATTCAACCGCAAGAAAAATTGCAGCCAATGGACTTCCAAAAATAGCTGACATACCCGCAGTAGCACCTGCTGCTAATAAAATCTTTCTTTCATAGTGAGAAATTTTTATCAGTTGGCCCAATGTAGATCCCAGCGCTCCGCCGGTTGCAATAATGGGGCCCTCGGCACCAAATGGCCCACCCGTACCTATTGATATAGCAGATGAAATGGGTTTCAGATATGTAATCGTGGGCTTAATTTTACTTTGATTGGTCAATATTTGCTCCATCGCTTCCGGAATGCCATGACCTCTTATTGCTTTTGAACCATAAAAAGCCATGAGACCAACAATAAATCCACCTAATGCCGGTAATAAAATGACCCACCATCCCAACATATTATCTGCAGGAGAGCTGTGTAGCAAAGAAACTTTGCCATAAAAAGAAAGGTTGGTGATTAGATTAATCAGCAACACTAAGAACTTAGCAATAACACTGGTAGCAATAGCGATTAAAAAAGAATAAAAAGAAATAGTTAGCATCCGCTTTTTACTATCGCCTTTTTTAGCCTGTTCATTTTCTAAATTGATAATAGGATCCAATGAAGGTGAAATGGGTATCCCCTTCTCTATTCTTTTATTTCCATTCATATTATTCCAGTATAGATTGAAAAGTAAAACTGAATTAATAATCTATTACTGCAGTGTTGGTGTTTCTGTATCTGTGGCATGCAAAAATAAGATAAATCTTTTTGATGGCTATCTGACTCAGCGAAGTGGGTTAAAAAAATATCGCAGCATACAAATTATTCATTCTAATTTTAAAAAAAATGCATACTTAATGAATAAAGAAACAACAGCCTATAATAAAAAACAAAAAGGGGTTGAAAAAGATATTTGCAATCAGCTGGCAATACATATTAATACGGTTTTAAAAGATGCAGAAAATAAAATATGGCATGGTCATCCGGTTTGGTTTTTGCATGATAACCCAATTGTGGGCTATAGTAAATTAAAAGATTGCATCCGTTTACTTTTCTGGAGTGGACAGTCGTATGATGAGCCTGTCCTGACTTCTGAAGGCAGTTTTAAAGCCGCTGAAAAAAGATATACGCATGTCAATGAAATTAAAAAAACTGTATTAAAGCGATGGCTTCAAAAATCAAAACAAATACAATGGGATTATAAAAATATTTTTAAGCGAAAAGGTGTTTTGATTCGTATAGAAACCGGCAAAAAAAATCCCGACTGAAAATAGCCGGGATTTTTTTATTTAGACTGTGTCGATTAACGTACATGTACTTTTCCTTCGGCAAGCTTCTTGCCTTGTGCATCGCCTACTACTACAAAATAGATTCCGGTATTCGCCTGACGTAAATCTATATTGAGTAATGTATAAGGTCCCGCTATGCTAAACTTACGGCTATATACTGCAGCTCCCTTTGCATCGTAAATCATTATCTGGCGCTGTGTATTATTGCCACCTGCATTATAATAAGAAACAGAGAATCTTCCATCATTTGGACTCGGGAAGATAAATAATCTGCTGCTTGCAGGTGCATTAATGGTTACAACGGGTGAGGCATTGGCGCATACAAGGCCGCCGGGCCAAGATTCTGAAATACCTACCTGATAGTTTCCGGTTTTTTCAACATTTACAACATACGTGTTTCCGGCTACAGCAAGTGGATTGGTATTATAAGTCCAGGCTGTGCTTACAGTACCACCCGTAGATGCGTTAGGTGTAGCCGTAAGTGTTGTTGTTTGACCGGGTAGTAAACTGGTAAGTGGTGCAGCAGTTAAGCCTACAGAAGGTAATTGTCTTACTGTCAGTATTGCTGCACCTGAGTTTACAGGTGTAGCACAGGTTGCATTACTCAATTGGCAGCGATATCTGTTATTATTCATACTCACAGTAGTACCGGTAACTGTAAGTGTTGATGCATTAGCTCCGCTGATATTATTCCACGTAGTGCCACCATCAGTACTTACCTGCCATTGATAAATAACAGTTTGTGTACTGGAGCCTGAAACGTTGAATACTGCATTGCTGCCCGAACAAACCTGAACATTTGCAGGATGATTGGTAATCGTAGGTGGATTTATAACAGTTAATGTAGAACAATTACTTGAAACTGTATTACCACATGCACCTGATGTTACATTACAACGATAATAAGCAGTACTTGTTCCTACTACTGAATAACAATTGGAAGTAGCTCCTGCAATATTTGTCCACGGGCCACTGCATCCATTGGTACTTATCTGCCATTGATAGGTAAGCCCGGTGCCCGTAGCAGTAACGCAGAATGAATTGCTGCTACCGGAACAAATAGTTGCGCTTGTTGGTTGTGTATTAATTGCCGCCAGTTGGTTTACAGTTAATATTGCAGCATTTGATATGCCCGGTGTAGCGCAAACGCCGTTATTAATTACGCAGCGAAAACGATGACCGTTTTGAGAAAATGAAACATTTGATATGGAATAATTTGAACTATTTGCACCGGCAATATTATTCCAGTTTGCACCGCCATCGGTACTTAATTGCCATTGATAAATTAGACCGGTGCCACCTGCATTTGCTGTAAAGCTGGCACTACTTCCCTCGCAGGCAGTTTGATTGTTAGGTTGAGTAGTTATCACTACAGCTGTTGCAACGGTTACAGTTGCACAATTTGAATTTACACTACCTGCACAAGCACCGGTAGCCGTTACCACACAACGATAGCTTGTAGTGGTTGCCGGTGATGCAGTAAAGCAACTTGAAGTGGCTCCTGCAATATTTGTCCAAGGGCCGGCACAGGTTGCAGCCGATTGCCATTGATATGTAATTCCGGTTCCCGTAGCAGAAATACAAAGTTGTGTAGATTGACCCGTACAGATTGCCGCATCTGCTGGTTGATTGGTAATGGTTGCGGCCGAATTTACGGTAAGCGTAGCCGCATTGGAATTAGTACTGCCACATTGCGTAGAAGCTGTGCAACGATATTGATTTCCATTCATACCTACCGTTACACCTGTAAGATTTAAAGTAGCTGCGGTTGCGCCTCCTATGTTATTCCAGGTAGCACCACCATCAGTGCTCACCTGCCATTGATAGTTAGTAGCTCCCGTTGCTGTAATACTAAAACTGGCATTACCTCCTGCACACAATGTTTGATTAGCCGGCTGTCCGGTTATCGTTGGACCAGATCCGGGATTAATTGTATAAACCAGCACGGCCGTTTGAGTAGTTGCACCAGTCGCTGTTCCTTCTATAGTAATATTATAAGTACCAGCTGTGAGTGTATTGGCATTATTTAATACCACATTAGCACTGCTGCCCGGTGCTATTGGATTGGCACTATAAGAAATAAAAGTACCTGGTGGCACACCTGCTGTTGCGTTAAGTGTAATCGGATTTGAAAAGCCACCGGCTGCTGTTGTTCCCAGATTGATACCCATGGTAGCAGGAGCAGGGCAGGTAGCTGTAGCAGGTGTTGTGCTATTGAAAGTAAACCCTGTAGGAACAGAATTGGGAACAGTTGTAGTCCAGAATCCACGACCATGTGTTGCCGCAGCAATGGTACGGTCGGATGTACGATATTTAATCATATCTGTTCTTACGGTTGGGAAAGTTGTATTGGGTGTCCAGATAGTGCTGGCACCATTTAGTAAATCGGTTTCCCATACGCCGGTTTCAGTTGCAATATATGCCTTCGTATCAGTATCGGGATGAAACAGTGCCCAGCGCACCGGCATATCTGGCAGGTTTCCATCGCAGGCGGTCCAGGTAGTACCACCATTGGTAGAAACCCATACATTGGTAACACCATAACTGGAATATGTAGCTATCAGATTATTTTCAGTTGAACCGGTAACAATACAGTTTACATAACCAGAGGCGCCTGTAGGTGTAATGGCTACCGCAGTTGGCGATGCAGTATTTGCATTATCCACTTTAAAGATAGTTGCAGACCCCGTTCCAAAGAAAACACGGTTTGCCGTAAATGGTGAGCAATGATCTGCGGAAACATTACCTGCTCCAAAAGCAGAAACTGATACAACAGTAGTTGTGCTACTGCTATGCGCATTATCCCATCTTAAATAGTTTCCTGCACTATTACATGCATAAATAGTATTGGTAGTATTATCATAATCCCATGGATTTATAAAACGACCCGTGCTTTGATTATTTACAGGTGTCGACCAGTTAGCGCCGGCATTGGTACTACGACGATATACATTATATACATATGAGCCAAATTGATATTGCGGCTCATTTTGGTCAATAGCAGCATAAGCGCCATCGCCACCTACAACTTCAGCAGAACTGTCTAAACCTACGTGGTTCATTCGGTGCATTCCATTATCCTGTGCTCCGCCAATCATATAGTTAGTTTGTACCGGACTCAAGGCTACTGAATAAAATTGTTTTAATCTCAGTCCTTTATTTCTGTCAGCATTATTGGCACCTCCATCAGTAGAATAATGCACACCACCATCGCAGGCAAATAATAATTTACTGCCCCCATCCCACCATTGTATATTATGCTGATCGGCGTGTATATAATCTCCCGGAACCGAAGTTGCCCATCCTGATATTTTTGTCCAACTGGCTCCACCATTTGTTGTTTTATGGCAATCAAGACCACCTACTATACATTCATCAGGATTGCTTGGATTAATACCACAAGATAAGGAGTACCATCCTTGTCCGCTTGCCCATCCACTGGCAGGCTGGCCACCGGTAGCAGCCCAATTGTCTCCGCCGTCTATTGATTTATAGATGGTGGGAACCTGTGCAGATCCATTTACAGGCAATGCATATAGCGTATTACCCATTACTGCAATTTCACACCTGTCATTATAAGTAGGAAAAGCGGTAGTAGGTGCATTCCATCCAGCTCCAGAGCTTACTGTTGTAGGATTATCAGTGTAACGATAGGTTTGCCCTGTGCCAATACCGGTTACCATGTGCAATCTGCCTGCTGCAGATGTAGAACTAATTTCCAAATCACAAATGCTTCTGCTGGGGACGCCAGCAGGCGTTATGTCAGTCCATGAAGCACCGCCATCCATAGAGCGATATAAACCACCGGGAGCCCCGGCTGAGTTGCGAGTCGCTAAATAAACATTACCCTGATAATCGCAAACAATTCTTGTACAAAGTGTATGTGCACTGGTACTGCTTAAGAAGTTCCAGGTAACTCCTCCATCCACACTTTTAAATACTCCAATACCTCTTACGGCATCTGCATTTCTAAAAGATTCACCGGTTGCCGTGTACATAATATTTTGAAAACCCGGGCGAGGATCCTGGCAGATTGCTGCAATAGCCATATTGCTCATATAATCATTTACTAATGTCCAGGGAGAAGGGGCAACCGTTATATCTGTTGTTTTCCATAAGCCACCATCAACACCTCCAACCCATACCGTTTTATGAGTAGGATCTGTAGAGTCAACCATAACGGCTCTGATTCTTCCCGCAGTTTGTTGACCCGCAGGTCGTGGGTTACCGCCTAAGGTAAAATCGCCATCGGGCCCTCTTTCCTGCCATGCCAATGCTTGAACTGCATTTGGACTATTGCGAAGCACATTTTTCTTTTGCTCAGTTTGTTGTATCGCATTCCACATTCTTTCGGTAGGCACTCTGCCTAAAGCCGGATCTTTAGTTCTTTCGATTTCAAAAAGCATTGCTTGCTCAATACCATCGTAGCCATCTTTTTCTTCTTCTTCTATTTCATTTTCATGACGGGAACCCGTACATCCGGGTGTAAAAAAAAGAGAGCATAATACAGCCATTCCGATAACGGAAAAGAGGGAAATTTTTCTCATAATAATTTTTTTCGGTCGGTGTTATTTTTGTTGAAGTAAAATAGATGCCGAAAGTACTAAAGGATAGACAAAAAAAACTCCTTAGATGATTATTATTTAAGGAGCATTGAAAAAACAATCTTTTGCAAACGTTATCGTACCGCAATCATACTGATTTCTACGTTTACAAACTTGGGCAGAGCCGATACCTGTACCGTTTCTCGGGCAGGAAAATCGTTTTCAAAGTATTTTCCATAAACCTCATTTACTGCTCCAAACTGGTGCATATCAGTAATAAAAATGGTGGTTTTCAACACATGGCCGAAATTCATCTCTGCCGCAGCTAAAATCGCTTTTAGATTTTTCATCACCTGATGAGTTTCTTCCTGTATATCCTTATTCTTTAATTCGCCCGATACCGGATCAATACATATTTGTCCGGAAATAAAAAGCATATTGCCCGACAAAGTGGCCTGATTGTATGGGCCAATAGGAGCCGGAGCATTGGGTGTAATAATAATTTGCTTACTCATAAAAGTTTTATTTGATTGAAAGAAGCGAATTTAGGTTTATATGTTTTCTTTGCAAAAAACGGGTATGAAGATAGTAGTAATAGCTGATGAATTACAAAAAGCGGAATTGCTTTCACAGGTAAACGAACCTGCGGCTGAAGTAGTATGGGAAAGTCAGTTGCTTGCTGCCCTTGACTGTAATTGTGTTATTGATTTATTATTTGAACCGGCTAAGATCCGTATTGATTTATTGCAACAAGCAAATGCTTCTTTAATAATAGTTAATGATGTGGAAGGATCTTTAAAAGAATTGCCGCCAAATTTTGTTCGCATCAACGGTTGGCCGGGTTTTTTGAAAAGAGAACTGGTAGAAGCAGCTTCTTTAAAAGAAGAAAACAAGAATATCGCATCTTCAGTTTTTGAAAAATTTAATAAAAAGATGGAATGGGTGCCTGCGATACCGGGCATGATAACGCCACGAATTGTAAGTATGATTATCAACGAAGCCTATTTTGCACTGGAAGATAATGTAAGCACCAAAGCAGAAACGGATATTGCAATGAAACTGGGAACCAATTATCCATACGGTCCATTTGAATGGGGGCAATTGATCGGGTTAAAAAAAATCTACTCCTTGCTTCTGTTACTTTCTGAAACTCAGCCACGCTATACACCCGGTAAATTATTGAAACAAGAAGCCTTATCATCATGAGTTTAATATTAAATATAGATACAGCATTTGATGAAGCAGGAATTTGCCTGGCTGATAATGGAAGTATTTTATACAAGGAGACCCATGCGCAGTTTAAAGACCATGCAACCTGGCTGCATCCTGCCATAGCAACCCTTTTGAAAAAAAATAATTGCAGTATTAATGACTTACATGCAATAGCTGTAAATAACGGGCCCGGTTCCTACACCGGACTTCGGGTGGGGCTGGCGGCCGCAAAAGGGTTTTGTTTTGCAACCGGTATTCCACTTATTACAATTAGTTCTTTACAAATACTGGCAAACGCCGTGAAAGAGAAAGCAACTGATTTTATTTGTCCTATGATTGATGCCCGACGAATGGAAGTTTTTACAGCATTGTACGACAAACAACTCAACATCATACAAGCGCCACACGCATTGATAATTGATAAAAATAGTTTTGATACAGTATTAGCAAACAAGGAAATTCTTTTTTGTGGCAATGCCATAAACAAGGTGCAGCCGGTTATTGCTTCACCAAATGCACAATACATAAATACAAAAACAGAAATTGAGGAAATGGCAAAAATTTCAGCAGACTTGTTTCACCAGTCAGCGTTTGCCGATCTTGCTTATGCAGAGCCCTTTTATGTAAAAGATTTTTATAGCCCTTCCATAAAAAAATAAACCTTTTATTTTTGATGTGCCAAATAAATGAGCAATTACTCCATCATACTACATACAGTAACAACCACAGGTGAGGCGGTACGTATTGATTTATTAAATACCCGTAAGGCAGCACTCGTTTTTCGTGCTATTAATAATAAGCTGCGACAACAAATTTTAAAAGCAATTGACGAACAGGAGTCAATTACCGTTTCACAACTTTGTGAAAAACTTTTTTTAGAACAATCTGTTGCTTCACAACACCTGGCCGTACTGCGCAAAGCAGGATTTGTAAAAACTTTCAGAAAAGGAAAATTTATTTATTATTCCGTTTTTGCCGACCGGCTCTTGGAAATGAACCGGATAGCTGCTGATTTAACAAAATAATTTTAACCTTTCCTGTTATATAAGTATCATTTGTAACTTTTTCATTGAACATAAGGGGTTATTTTTGCTATTCAAAAAAAAACAGCAATGTATATCAAACAACTTTATACCGGCTGCCTGAGCGAGGCCGCATATTATATTGAAAGCAATGGCGAAGCAGCTGTAATAGATCCCTTGCGTGATATTGATGAATATCTGCAATTGGCAAACGAAAGAAAGTCAAAAATCAAATACATTTTTGAAACACATTTTCATGCTGATTTTGTAAGTGGCCATCTTGATTTGGCAGCAGCAACGGGAGCCACCATAGTATATGGCCCCAATACCCATGCAAAATTTGCATTACATGTGGCAAAAGATGGTGAGCAATTTAAAATTGGTAATATAACTATAGAAGTATTACACACGCCGGGTCACACTTTGGAATCTTCCTGCTATTTATTAAAAGATGAAAACGGAAAAGATCATTGTGTATTTACAGGCGATACTTTATTTGTTGGCGATGTGGGCCGACCCGATCTGGCACAAAAAGGAAATGAAATCACCATGCAGGATCTGGCAGGTATGATGTATGATAGTCTGCACAATAAATTATTTCCACTGGCAGATGATGTAATTGTATATCCTGCACATGGTGCGGGTAGTGCCTGCGGAAAAAATTTGGGCCCTAGTAATTTTAGTACTATTGGCGACGAAAAACAATTTAACTATGCCATGAAGGCCGAAACCAAAGAAGCATTTATAAAAGAAGTTACGGAAGGCATTCCTACACCACCACAATATTTTCCTGTAAATGCAAGAATAAATAAAGAAGGATACAACAGTCTGGATGCAGTAATGCAAACAGCGATGAAAGCATTATCAGTTGAAGATTTCAAAAAGCTTCATCAAGAAAATGTAATCATACTTGACACCCGCAATGCAACTATTTTTACACAGGGCTTTGTACCTGATTCTATAAGCATAGGACTGGAAGGGCGATTTGCAGAATGGGCAGGTGGTTTGCTTCCATTTGATGTACCCATGTTGTTAGTCACTGATTTTGGAAAAGAAAAAGAAACCATTGTAAGGTTAGCGAGAGTAGGATTCGACAAAGTAATCGGATATTTAGATGGAGGTTTTGAAGCATGGAAAAATGCAGGCGAGCCTGTGGATATGGTGATTGATGTAGAAGCTGATGAACTGATGATGGACATACCAAACGACAGTAAACTGGTTGTGCTGGATGTAAGAAAGCCAACAGAGTTTGCCGATGGTCATTTAAAAAATGCACTGAATATACCGCTGAATGAAATGAATGATCCCGGAATCATTGCCGAACTGGAAGAGGATCAAAATTATTATGTGCATTGTGCCGGAGGTTATCGCAGCGTCATTGCAGCTTCGCTTATCAAAAGGCAGGGCATTCACAATCTGCGGAATGTATTGGGCGGGTGGAGTAAAATAAAAGAACAGGAAAAAGCAGAGATTGTAAAAGAAGCAAGTGTGTTGAATTAAATAATGTTATGATTAAAGCAAAGGCACTGAGTTAAATCATCTCAGTGCCTTTTTTATAAAGTTTAATAATTATCAAATTACATTTTAGATTTGATCCATGCATCCAGCTCTGGCGAACTTTCGCAACTGATGATGCATGCATATCGTGGCTTATTGCTTTTATTGACACCTACATGCCACAGCCGTTGCGAGTCAACTACATAATGTGCGCCCTTGGGCATGGGTACATGTGCTTCACTTTCTTTGATGGGCAAATTATTTTCGTCGCTGTCATACAGCAGCATATAGCTGTCTGCATTATCAGTCAGCTCTATCCACATACGCACTACCCATCCTTCGCCTTCGGGGTTTAGCCGGTTATTATCATCACGATGTACGGAACGTAATGCTTGATCATGCCCCTGAGGTTCCAGTTTGATGATTCTTACTCTTCCAAAATTGGCAGGAATGGATTTTATATAAGCCATCAGGTTAGGACATTTTTCAGTGTTGGGTGTAAACAGTGCATGTTTGTCCGGCTTACCATTTTCCCAAAAGCCCTTACACTCCAGTGTGCCATCGCAGGATGCTAAGGGTGCAAAATTGGTATCGCCACCGCTTTTCCAGTCCATATATACCAGGTCTTCCCATTCAGATGATGGAATATGAGAAATATCCAGCGTTTTCATGATAGCATATCCTTTTTCCTTCATTACCGGCATTTCATAATGTTGGGTATTTACCGGAATTTTTACTGACCAGTGTTCACTGTGTGGCCAAAAAGGGGCGGGAGCTGTTGTTGACATATTCTAAAGCTTTTTGTTTTAAGAATTTGTCAAATGTAGAAAAATAAATCGTGCAAAAAGTTGATTTTAGATAATTGTAATTCCGTTTTTGATAGCATAAATCGCCAAACCCGTTCTGGTTTTAATGTCCAGTTTTTCAAAAAGGGCATCACGATAGCCGTCAATTGTGCGGGGGCTTAGGTGCATTTGAGCAGCAATTTCTTTGTAAGTAAGTTCCGAACAGGCCAGTTTTAGAAATTCTAATTCTCTTTCATTTAGTTTTACTTCCTGTTTGCTGGTTTCATTACCTCCGTTTATAGCATGAATAAGTTTGCCGGTCACCAGTTCTGAATAATAATAGCCTTTTNNTTTATTTTCTTTAATCCATTTTGTTGTTTCGTAACCATCCAGTACCGGCATATTAATATCCATTAAGATTAGATCCGGCTCTATTCCTGACTGTAGTTTTTGTATCAATTCATTTCCATTATCCACTTCCAACAACACAGAATAGCCAAGGTTTTGAACCAGGCTTACCAACCCTTTACGAAGGAGTATATGATCATCAGCTAGTCCTATGGTAGGCATATTGTTACTACAAGTTTTATTGACTGCTTACAGTTAATTGTTTAGCCAAATTTCGCAAATCTCTTACCGCTTTACCAATCAACAAATTCGCTTCGCCAATGCAGGCCAAAGTATTTTCTTTATTATCCAGATCTAAGTTCCCCAAATGTAACCTTGCCAGACAAAGACATTGATTGATGTTTTCATAAATTTCTTTTTCCAATTTATGAATGATATCACTTGGAGTTTCGAATCTATTATTCAGGGTCGGTTTATTCATTTCCACATTTCATTATTAAAAAAATACATCCCTATTTCAAACTTAGCAATATTAAACTGATAACCAATGAAAGAAAAGGGTTAAAACACTGTAAAATTTCAATCAAAATCATCAAGCCTCACCTGATACATTTCCCATATCAAACTTTTCTGACGCGTTATGGAGTTCAATTTTTAGAACAGTTCCTTTACCAACAACGCTATTAATGATAAAATTTGCCCCAATTAATTTTGCCCGGTTACTCATATTTCTAAGTCCCAGGCTGGCAATATTGCCCTTTGCTTTTTCTTTCAAGTTGAAGCCTTTTCCATCATCAGCAATTTCCAACATCAGTGTGTCCAAATTACTTTTTACCGAAATGGAAACTTCGCTGGCCTCTGCGTGCTTCATTATATTATTCAATGCTTCCTGAATGATTCTAAACAAAATGAGTTCCATTTGTTGTGATATTCTAAAATTTTCACCCTGATAAATAAACCTTGTTTTTAGGTTTGAGGATTTACTCACTAAAATAAGCTCTTGTTCTATTGCATTTTGCAAACCTAAATCTGCGATAATATCAGTATTCAAACTACGGCTAAGGTCTCGAAGGTCATTAATTGCTTTACTGATAAGTTCTTTAGAAGTGATAATTTTTTGGTTTGATTGTTCATTAAGATCGAAATCCATGGTATTTAAATTGAGCTTGACAAGCGTCAAAGCCTGGCCAATATTATCATGTATTTCCTGCGAGATGTTTTTGAGGGTTTGTTCTTGAATTTCTAATTGTGACTGGAGTAGGGTTTGCTGAAAATATGCCCTTTCCAGAATTTGCATTTTCCGCCTTTTTGTATATAAATATCCAGCAATTACAATAATGCCAACTAGTATTATAAAAAAAAGACCAGCGATGATAGCGGTTAAATAAATTTCTTTATAACCAGTCTGCATATGAGGCCAATATTAATACATGAATATAAAAAAATTATTAATGGCTTATTAATTATACCAAAAAGCTCAAGTGCCCGTTCACGGTTCAGTTGCATCATCTTGGTATATACTCCATTATAAAAAGCTGTACCCCCAAAAAAAACAAGAACCCCAATAGCGATCCAGATATTAGGATTCTTGAAATAAGAAAGATTAATATTTATCTCAGCAGTCAATAAATAGTAAACACATATTACGGTAAGAAACAACCCGTTAATAGTAATACACACTCCCGGAAAATCTTTAAAATGATAAAGTGTAATTGAAAGTGTATAACTGATGATTCCAAAAGCTAAAATTGACCACAGTACTAGTTTTTTAATGACCCGATTAGCCAAATACTGACTGAAATAATAAGCAAACAATCCATAATTTACCGGAGTGTATAAATGGTAAATCCATACAAAACCTTTCTTACTACGAATTAATATATGTGCACAAATTTCAACGCCCAGCGAAATCGCTAAAAGCATTGTTATTGCCAAAAAACGCTTATCCTTTTTGACAACCAAATAAGCCCCCAATAAACATCCCAATAGCAATAAAGAGTAATAAACCTTATAAAATAGCCCCACTTAATTTAAGGTTATTTGTTTATGTGCAAATAACGATAATTTTCAGCATTACTTAAGCCTTGGGAGCCCTATTTGATTTTCAGCCATTCTTAGCAATACATATTTTTCACTTTTCATTTTGCCTTCAAAACTTGCACCCTCGCCACCGGGAGGATGACCCCAGTCATCTACCAGAGACTCACAAGTATCATTCTGCTTTGCCTGTATAGCTTCATTTGTTTTTAAATTGTAGTTTAAGTCAAACCCATCTTTATCTACACCAACCAGCACCAGAGTAGCCGCCATATCGCCATTAGAGCCTTTGCGCAGTGCATGGTAAAAACGAACCCCTTCGCATCTTGGCTGACTAATAATACGTAGCAATTGGCTTTTATCAAAAGTAACACCCATAGAGTTCAGCAATAATTTGCCAATAATACTTTTTGCGCTATTATTGTTTTCTTCATCTTTAAACAGGGAAAAAATATTAAATGAATCGGTGGTGTTCAAAACATCCAGCATGTTTTTAATAAGTGTAATAGCAACACCGGTAGAGATGGGAATGCCATAAGGGCCATTGGACCCATCATCCATTTTAATGTTTTGAACTTCTTCAAAAATATCAAGTTCATTGTCATTAGTAGCAGAAGGTTGTGGTAATGACCCGCCTACAGTTTCCAGTTTTTTTCCATAGGCAGTCCATCTTTTTTCAATTTGAGAGGTAAGCATAAAAAATGTTTTAGGTGAAAGAATCTATTAAAGTACAGTGTAAATCTGGTACACACAAGTATTTTTTGAAAGGGTTGTTTAGCGGAAAGTAGGCCGTGTTTTCACCATATTTTGCAAGGTCATAAAACGATTCCACTTTTGGGTTAAAAAAACATTTACTTTTAAAAACACAAAAATTACTTTTATACTGTTTAAAAAATACTTATGCCAGTAAATAAAATATTTAAAAGAAATAAGAAAAACTGGATAACATCTTTCACAGAAATAAATTCAAATGAAATTTACACTTATTATTTTTCTATTGTTTGGAGTGCTCCAGCCATTATTAATTTATACAGCCTTGTGGGTCAGGTTCATCCAAATGGTATTTGGCACAATATTATTACAAAAGGAATAACCGATAATGATGGTGAAATAACAGTGAAGATTGGAGAGTTTAACAAAGGAACTGTTCTCAACTTTGTAGCAGGGGTTTTTGCCATTACCAACACAGAAAGAGTGGCTATAGTTATTACTAATGCGACAACAGGTGAATCAAAAAAAGTAGCTCCGTTGAAACCGAATGAATATAAAAAAATGGAAAAAGGCTCCGCCTGGAATCCGCAAATTGATACCTATGTTTTACATTAAGCATTTAATTATCTTTTCTTTGTTGCTTTTATCGCTTCAGTCATTTAGCCAAAATGGCTTTTCAATGGATATTCAAATCGATTCTGCTGAAAATGTTTTAAAAAATTATTATAAAAAAAATAAAAATAACCCTGAGAAAAAGTTTTTAACCGATAATACTAGCTCCGATTTATCAAAAGGGTTTCTTTTCAGAGATATTGAAATGTCAACATTTGAGTTATTTGCAGCCAATTTTTCATTTTCAGATAAAGATCAAGTTCAAAAAATCAGTTTTCAACCATTCAAATTATTAAATAGTACAACAATATTATCTAAAGCACTTGGCTTGTTAAAGCTAACTATTGTACAAAAGAAAGATATTACCACATTTGGGATAGGAATTGGAGCATCTAATGAATCTCCATATTCAAAAAAATCTAGCCGTTTGCTTAAAACTTATTTCGACAATTTGGTAGTTCCTGAAAAACCAGAAATATTTGATAATAGAACCTATAATGAACAGAGAAATATAATTTTGGATTCCCTTATTAATTTTAAAAAGGATACAGTACTTGGAAAATTACTATTAGCAATTGTTAATCAAAACGAAATTGCTGCCCAAAAAAAAGCAAAAGAGCAATATATGAGTGTGCTGGAAAAGTTTAAGCAAGATAAATTAGATAAAACATTAATGGCATTTGATGAAGCAAGAGTAAAAAATGTATTTAGTTGGAATATTGGATATAGCTCACAGTTTTTCTCCATACTTGGGGCAAAGGGAACAGCCAATAATTTCGACTCAATAAACTACTACAGCAATAAAGCAAGTGTTGCAAGTGCCAACCTAAGTTATAGTTATTTAAATGGATGTTTTAGTATTGCATTAGGTTACAACTATATCGATTCAAGGCTTAATGCTGCAAAAAATAATGACAAGATTAAATATAACGGTTATTCATTTTTCATAAACAAAAGGGTATTGAGTTTTTTAAATGATTCTAAATTAAAGAATTCACAAGCGTATAAAAATTCACTATTTATTCCATGTTTAAAAGCCGGATTCGCCTGGGAAGTAAAAAACACCAATGAAAAAAGATACTCACTTATTGAAGGCGGTATCAAAAGATCCAGATCTTTTTCACCTTTTATAGATATTCTAATTTCTCCGGTAACACAATTTAGAATTTNNTGGGGACAACAGTACAGTATAGTTTAAAGTTTTCAAACTTAAATTAATAAATAGTTCAAATAATAAAGATCTCATTTTATTCAATAGTATCACTTCTCGAGTTTTAGGTTTTAACACTCTTATTTTTCCGTCAATAAACGGTTGTTTTAGCTCCAATAGCATCACATCTTTATACCGACTGTGAAATCAAGCAAAGTATAACAGTTAAGCAGTTTTTTCTCTAACGTAAAGGCCATTCTGTTCTCAGGATGGCCTTTGTTTGTTTTGCGAATAGGTAAAATCACCTTTTAATTCAGGTGAAAAACAGGTTGAATATCGAATCATACATTATCAAATTTGTTTCAACAATTTTTATTCAAACCAAACTTTCAATTATGAAAAAAATGTTATTGTTTTTTACGATGGCCACATTATACATTAGTAGCATTGGTCAAAAATCGGCCGACTATGGTAACGATTTTGAGTTCTCTACAACTAAAGATGATGGCAATAAGAAATTTATTAAATACACTGCTGTAAGCTTAGGCTACTCGCAGTGGAATACTGATGTTGATGAGCTTACAAAGTTCACAACACAAAAAAATCAGGCTTTCCATTTTGTCTGGGAAGGCTATAATNNCCTTAAAGCTTCAATAGGTTATGGAAGTTTATTTAATAAGGCTACTGATGGTAGTCCTTACATATTTACTTATGGCGGTGAAGGTGGTTATTTGTTTAAAATAAAGTCAGGAGAAGGGAAAAGGCCATTTTACATTGCACTTTTTGGAGGTTACCAGGGCTATAGTGGCAATGAGTATGATAGTTATACTGATTACACCAACACTTTTTCTGGTCGTGGTCCAGGGGGCGGATTGAAGTTTATGTGGGGACCCAAACCTGTTACATCATCAAATTAATAACTTCTAAATAAAACTGAAATGAGAAAACTTATCTGGCTATTTTTTGCATCAATTCTTTTAATGGGTTGTGGTTCTTCAAAGCCTGTAGTTAAACAAAGTCGTGAAACTCCATCAACAACCGGAAATGCACAATCTTTAATTAGAATTACTTCAGACCCTGCTCCAGAGTTTTATCCCAATGTAAGTCCTGATGGGAAAAAACTTGTCTTTCATATTAGAGATGATAGTAAGACTAAAAATATTTCATCCTCATTAATGGGAAGTACAGAACGACACAGAAAA
>JRYE01000853.1_pt1 | contig 17700 bp, 14 predicted proteins | sample 235321 | NCBI WGS metagenome assembly JRYE01 (sample SAMN03074214, study PRJNA261473) | activated sludge metagenome | biome: Common Effluent Treatment Plant; feature: Wastewater; material: Activated sludge; isolation source: activated biomass in a lab-scale reactor treating industrial wastewater at... | reverse complement strand
GAGCGGTTGATGCAGCACAAAAAGGGCAGCATTGTGGCACTGGACCCCAAGACCGGGGAAGTGCTGGCCCTGGTGAGCTCCCCGGCCTACGACCCGGAACTGCTCACCGGGCGGGTGCGCAACAGCAACTACCGCATCTTGCAGCAGGATTCCCTTCGGCCGCTGTTCGACCGGGCCCTGCAGGCCCAATACCCGCCCGGTTCCATCTTCAAGCTGGCCCAGGCGGCCATCGCTTTGCAGGAAGGCGTGATCAACCTCAACACGGGTTTCCCGTGCAACAAAGCCCTGGTGGGGTGCCACAACCATCCGTACGCCGCCAATGTGGAGCAGGCCGTGCAGTTCTCCTGCAACCCCTACTTCTACCAGGTCTTCAAGCGCGAAGTGGAGCAGGGCGCGGCCAAGAACCGCTTTGAGGATGCGGCGCTGGGGTTGGCCAAATGGAAGACGGCCATGGAAAGCTTCGGGCTGGGCCACCCCCCGCACTTGGACCTGCCCGCCGTAAAGGGCGGCAGCATTCCGGGCGTGAACTTCTACAACCGCATCTATGGGGAGAAAGCCTGGTCGTTCAGCACCATCTATTCGCTCAGCATCGGCCAAGGGGAAGTGTTGGTGGCCCCGGTGCAAATGGCCAACCTGGCCGCCATCTTCGCCAACAGGGGCTACTACTACGACCCGCACCTGGTGCGCGCCATCGGCTCGCCGGACAGCCTGAACACGCACGTGCAGCGGCACCACACCATGGTGGACGACCAGTGGTTCCCCCCCTTGGTGGAAGGCATGCGCCGCGTGGTGAACGAGCCGGGCGGCACCGCGCGCCAGGCACGGATACCCGGCATTACCGTGTGCGGGAAGACAGGCACGGCACAAAACCCGCATGGCAAGGACCACGCCGTGTTCATCGCCTTTGCGCCCATGGACGACCCGAAGATCGCCATCGCCGTGTACGTGGAAAACTCAGGCTTCGGCGGCACCTGGGCAGCACCCATCGCCAGCCTGTGCATGGAGCAGTACCTCACAGACACCATCACCCGGCCCGACCTGATGCAGCGCATGCTGGAGGCCGACCTGATCGCCACCGAGGGCAACTACACCAAGTTCGTCAGCAAACGGCGCAAGCAATGAGCCAACGGGACAGCATATGGCGCAACATGGACAAGCCGCTGGTGCTGATGTACCTGCTGCTGATGGCCATGGGCTGGGCCAACATCTACAGCGCGGCCTACGACCCTGAGCACGCCAACCTCTTCGACCGCGCCCGCGAATACGGCGCACAGAGCGTGTGGATCGTGGCCTCGCTACTGATCGGTGCCGCCATGCTGCTGGTGCGCGGCGAGTTCATCCGCAACCTGGCCTACCCCGTTTACGCCTTCGTGCTGCTGCTGCTGGTGCTGGTGCTGCTGGTGGGCCGCGAGGTGAACGGTGCCAAGGCCTGGTTCGGCGTGGGCGGCTTCGGCATCCAGCCGGCCGAGTTCAGCAAGTTCGCCACTTCCTTGGCGCTTTCCAGTTACCTCAGCGGGCTGAAGACCCTCAAGGAGGCGCGCTCCCGGGTGGTGGCCGCAACACTGATCCTGCTGCCCGTGGGCCTGATCATGCTGCAGCCCGACACCGGCACCGCCTTGGTGAGCGCGGCCTTTGTGCTGGTGCTCTACCGCGAGGGCCTGTCGGGTAACATCCTGTTGATCGCCATCCTGGCCGCCATCCTCGTCGTGCTCTCGTTGATCATGAAGGAATCGGTCTATTCCATTCCGTTCACCGGCACGGAGGTCCACGGGCAATACTTCCTGATCTTCCTGTTGGCGGTGTCCTGCCTGCTGATCTTCCTGTTCGTGCGCAAATTCGTTTTCAAGCACCGCCGCAAGCGCATTTACATATACCTGCTCGCCGTGCTGCTGGGGTCGGCCGCCTTCATCGGCAGTGTCGACCAGCTGGTGGACCGCATGCCCGCACACCAGCAAACGCGCATCCGGGTGCTGCTCGGACTGGAGTATGACCCGCGCGGCTTCGGGTACAACGTGGAGCAAAGCAAGACGGCCATCGGCAGCGGAGGCCTGCTGGGCAAGGGTTTCCTGAACGGCACCTTCACCAAGTACAAGTACGTGCCCATGCAAAGCACCGATTTCATTTTTTGCACCGTGGGCGAGGAATGGGGCTTCGTGGGGTCGGCCGTGGTGGTGCTGCTCTTCGGGGCGCTCATCCTGCGCTGCATCCAGATCAGCGACCGCCAACGGTCGCGCTTCACGCGGATCTACGCCTATTGCGTGGCCAGCATCTTCTTCCTGCACCTGATGATCAACGTAGGCATGGCCATCGGGCTGGCCCCGGTGATCGGCATTCCACTGCCCTTCTTCAGCTACGGGGGCAGTTCGCTCATCGGGTTCACCATCCTGCTGGCCATCCTGGTGCGCTTGGATGCTGAGCGGCTCGAAGTGCTGCGGTAGGGATGCACCACTGCCGTTCCCTGTTGGGGGCATCCCCCTCCGGCAACCGGTAGGCCTTAATAAAGAAGGGCGACCCGCCGAGTGGGCCGCCCTTCCGGGTTCTGTTGTACGGATCGGAGCTCAATAGTACTGCGAGCGGTTGTCCTTCACGTCGGCGCCTTCCACCAACGCATTGAACACTTGTCCGGCGGCGCGATTGCGCACCCGGTCCGTCAGCATCTTCAGGTCTTCGGCGCCTGCGGGCATTTCACCGGCGGGCACCAGAGAACCCATCTGGGCCACGCACACCGCCATGTCGCCGGTGAACGGAGCGCTGGTGGTGCCATTGGCCAAGGCAAAGATGGAACCGATCAGCTTCACATCGCTGTACCCCCCGGGCAGGGAATTCGTGCTGAAGGCCAGCGCATTGGCCTGCTGCACCGTGCTGCCAACTTCCTGGGCCAGGGCTTGCAGGTCGGCCTTGTTCGTCATTTTCGCCACTAAGGCCTCGGCCTTTTTCCTCTTCCTTACTTCCTTGGTAAACTGCTCGCGGACATCGGCCAATTGGGGCACCCCGGGCTGGCGGATCGCATGCAGGCTGCACACCACGTAACTGTCGCCGCTCACCAGCGGTTCGCTGCTGGGTGCATCGGCGGCGGCGTGGTTCACCCAGCGCACCACCTCATCCGCGTTCTGCAGGCCCGGCACGTAATTCTGGTCCGGCCGAATGTTGTCCACGGGGGTGTACACCAAGCCCTGCTCTTCCGCCGCCTTGCGGAATGAGGCCGAATCCGGGTGGTTCAGGGAAAACTCGTTCGCCGTCTTCCACATGGCCTTCATGGCCTGCAGGGGCGTGATCTTGCGGGTGATGGTCCGCACCCGGCGCTCCTTGCGCGAGCGCTTGCCCAGCACTTCCACGATGTGGTATCCGTAAGAGGTTTTCGCGATGGTGATCGCGCCCACGGGCTCATCGAAGCTGGCCTTGGTGAACTCGGGCACCATGCGCTGGCGGTCGAACCATTCGTATACCCCGCCGGTGTTCTTGCTGCCGGGATCGTCCGAGAAGCGGGACACCATCTGTTCGAACTTGCTGCGGTCGCGCTTCACCACGGCCAGCAGGCTGTCGGCACGCTGCTTGGCGGCCAGGTCCTGCTCGGAACCATCCCCGGGGGAGGTGAGCAGGATGTGCCGCACGCGCGCCTCCTCCACATCCGCCAGTTCGGCCACCTTCACCAGCTCCCAACTACCTCCGTTGCGGAAAGGGCCGATCACGGTGCCCACCTCGGCATGGGTGATCAGTGAATCGTTCAGTTTGTCGGCAGTTCCTTCCTGGTAGGCGGTGGGCGCAGGCGAGCGGTTGTCCGAATAGGACATCACCAGGGCACTGTCCGCGCTGCTGGTCGTGGCGGCCTCAAAGTCGGCCTTCAGGGCCTGCATGTCTTCGCGGGCGTGCTCGATGTCCTCTTGGCTCGGGGTGGCGTTGAACTGCACGTAGGCAAAAGCGCGTGAGGCGGTTTGGCGGTACTGGCGGTCGTTCTTGTGGGCGTCGTAGAAGCGGCGCAGCTCCGCATCGGCAACAGGGTACAGGCTGTCCGGCTCGGCATCCATGCGCTGGGCCACGAACTTGAAGTCGGCCTTGATGTTCTTCGCCTGCCATTCGTCCAGCACCTGTGCACTGTTCACAAAGCAGCTCTTCTTCACCAGGTCGTTGTACTTGGCCTGGATGCGCTGGGGCACGAAGGTGCGCTTCTGCATGTCGAACAAGGCGAGGTTGTTCTCCTGCACGTATTTGAAATACTGCTTGAGGCGCTCGGTGCTCACCTGGCCCGTAGCCGGGTCCATGAAGCTTTGGTTGTTGCGGAAATCGGGCAGGATGTTGTTGCCGAAGCGGATATCATCATATTCCTCCCGGCTGATGGTGGTGCCGAAACCGGCTTCCTCCGCCTGCTCGCTCAGGGTGTAGTGGCGCAGCAGGTCGCTCCATACGCCGTTGCGCACTTGCTGCTGCAAGTTGTTGTCCACCGTGGTGCCGTTCTGGCGGTACAGGTCCAATTGCTGGTCCACCATGTTGGAGAACTGCTGCACGTCGATGTCGTTGCCGGCAATGGAGCCCACGTTGCGGTCGGGCCCGCCGGAACGGTTGCCGATGAAATCGCCCACCACGAACAGCGCCAGGGCACCGCCCACAATGATCCCCAACAGGGTTCCCCGCTCGCGGATCTTTCCAATTACTGCCATTTACTTATGCTTGAAAGGGGGGCAAATATAGGCGGGTGGCCCGTTCAGAAAGAATTCATGCAGCGGTCACGGTTCTTCCGGCACCTGCCCTCCCTCTTGAACGATCGGATCCGAACCCGGTGAACGCTGCTTGCTTGCCCGCCATGTGCCCCCATCACGCAGGAAAGGCGCGGGCTTCCACGCGCGGACTTCGGCTGCCACATTGTCACCCAAGCGCGCAATTGGTACCTTCGCCCCCCTTTTACAATGAGCAAGAAGTTGTATATCGAAAGCTACGGCTGCCAGATGAACGTCAGCGACAGCGAGGTGGTGGCGAGCATTCTGGCCAAGGAAGGCTACACAGCGGTCAGCAGTGCCGAGGAAGCCGACCTGATCCTGCTGAACACGTGCAGCGTGCGCGAGAAGGCCGAGCAGACCGTGCTGCAACGCATCAACGAGATGAACCGCCTGAAGGCGGTGAACAAGGACCTGAAGGTGGGCGTGCTGGGCTGCATGGCCGAGCGGATGAAGGAGAACCTGCTGGTGGAGAAGAAGGTGGTGGACCTGGTGGTGGGGCCCGATGCCTACCGCAGCCTGCCCCGCCTGTTGGATGAAGTGGGCAGCGGGCAACGCGCCGTGAACGTGCTGCTGAGCCGGGAGGAAACCTACGGGGAGATCGTGCCGGTGCGGCTGAACAGCAACAGCGTTACCGCCTTCGTCACCATCATGCGGGGCTGCGACAACATGTGCGCCTTCTGCGTGGTGCCCTTCACCCGCGGGCGCGAACGCAGCCGGGACCCGGAAACCATTGTGCAGGAGTGTGTGCAATTGGTGGCCGACGGCTACAAGGAGGTCACCCTGCTGGGGCAGAACGTGGACAGCTTCCGCTGGAACATCGACGCACGGGGAACCGTGAAAGACCCCGGCCGACCCGTAACGGATTTCGCCGACCTGCTGGAAATGGTGGCCTTGGCCTGCCCCGGCCTCCGCATCCGGTACAGCACCAGCCACCCCAAGGACATGACCGACAAGGTGCTGGCGGTGATGGCCAAGTACGGCAACATCTGCAAATACATCCACCTGCCGGTGCAAAGCGGCAGCAGCCATGTGCTCCAGGGCATGAACCGCGGCTACGACCGCGACTGGTACATGGAACGCGTAGCCGCCATCCGGCGCTACATGCCCGATTGCGCCTTGAGCACCGACATCATCGCGGGCTTCTGCGGCGAAACCGAGGAAGACCACCGGGCCACCCTCTCCCTGATGGACGAGGTGGGCTACGACATGGCCTTCATGTTCAAGTACAGTGAACGGCCCAAAACCTTGGCGGCCCGGAAGCTCCCGGATGACGTGCCCGAGGAGGTGAAAAGCCGCCGCCTCACCGAGATCATCGATGCCCAGAAGGCCAACTCGGCCAAGCGCATGGCTACCTATGTGGGCCAAGTGCACGAGGTACTGATCGAAGGGGTGAGCAAGCGCAGTGACCAGTTCATGTTCGGGCGCAACACCCAGAACGCGGTGGTGATCGTGCCGCGTTTCAGTGAGCAGTTGTCAGTTATTAGTTGTCCGGCTGCAGGGAAGGGCGATGGCCGCGATGAAAGTTCTCTTCGCGACCTGACAACCAACAACCAGCAACTGACAACCCCTGAGTTACGTCCCGGCGACCTGATCCAAGTACGCATTACCAGCGCCACCGCCGGGTCGCTGCAAGGGGAACCGCTGGCCATGATGAACGCAACCGCACCGTCGGCATGAACGTGCAACCCATCAAGCAACGCTTCGGCATCATCGGCGCCTCGCCCTTGCTGGACCGTGCCATTGAGATCGCCGCGCAGGTGGCGCCCACCGACCTCAGCGTGCTGATCAGCGGCGAAAGCGGCAGCGGCAAGGAGGTGATGCCCCAGATCGTGCACGCCTTCAGCGCCCGCAAGCATGGACCATACATCGCCGTGAACTGCGGCGCCATACCCGAGGGCACCATCGACAGCGAGCTCTTCGGCCACGAAAAAGGGGCCTTTACCGGGGCGCATGAGGCCCGCAAGGGCTATTTCGAGGTGGCCAACGGAGGCACCATCTTCCTGGATGAGGTGGGCGAACTGCCCTTGGCCACGCAAGTGCGCCTGTTGCGCGTGCTGGAAACCGGCGAGTTCATCCGTGTGGGCAGCAGCAAGGCCCAGAAAACGGATGTGCGCGTGGTGGCCGCCACCAATGTGGACATGCTGCAGGCCGTGCAGCGCGGCCGCTTCCGCGAAGACCTTTACTACCGGCTCAACACCGTCCCCATTCACGTGCCCGCCCTGCGTGAAAGGCCGGAGGACATCCACCTGCTCTTCCGTTGGTTCGCCCAAGAGGCGGCCACTCGCTACAAGGCCCCGCCGATCACCCTCTCCGAAAAGGCCCGCCAACTGCTCACCGCATACCGCTGGCCCGGCAATGTGCGCCAGCTACGCAACCTCACCGAGCAGATCAGCGTGATCGAAAAGGAACGCGAAATAGGCGCCGAAACGCTCGCCAGCTACCTCCCCCGCGAAAGCACCGCCCTGGTGCCTGCCGGGGAATTGGGCACCGCACAGGGCATGGAGGCCATCAACGAAAGGGAGCTCATCTTCAAGTTCCTCTTCGACATGAAGAGCGACCTCAACGCCTTGAAGGAACAAGTACGCCTGCTGGGCGGGGCCGCGCAAGGCATGGTGGCCCACCAGCCCCCCGCCCCCTACCCGGACCAGATCCTGCTGGCCCACGGGGCCGACGGGGGCATGAGCATCAGCATGCCCGACCGGGCGGACGAGGAGGTGGAGCACACCGAGGTGCAGGAATCCCTGAGCTTGGAGGAAAAAGAACGCGAGCTGATCCAAAAAGCGTTGGACAAGCACCGCGGAAAGCGCAAAAAGGCCGCGCAGGAACTCGGCATCAGTGAACGTACCCTTTACCGCAAGATCAAGGAGTGGAACATCGGATGACCACCGCCATGGCGGGCCTGGCGCTGATCGCAGCGGCCGGTTGCACCGTGAACTATTCGCTCAGCGGCGGGTCCGTGCCCGCGTCGGCAAAAACATTGAGCGTGGCGGCCATGGATGCGCGCGCCCCGCTCTGCCCTCCGCAGGCCGCCCAGGTGATCACCGAGGCCGTGCGCGACCTGATGCAGGCCCAAACACCGCTCAACCTGGCGCAAGGTGATGGCGACATTGCCTACGAAGGAACCATTACCGGCTACGACGTGCAACCGGTGAGCATCCAGGCCGATGAAACCGCCGCCCTCAACCGGCTCACCGTCACCCTCACCGTCCACTATACCAACAAGGTGGACAGCAAGGCCAACGCGGATTTCACCGTTTCCCGCTTCGCCGACTACCCCAGCACGCAGGACCTTGGCAGCGTGGAGACCGCCTTGGTGGAGGATATCGCCAAGCAATTGGCACAGGATATATTCGACCGTACTTTGGGCAACTGGTGATCAACGGCAACATGGACCGCGAACGACTTGCCGAACTGCTTCAACACCCCGCCCGCACGGCAGAATCGGACCTGGCCGGCCTGCGCGCCATGGCCGGGCGGTTTCCCTGGTTCAGCGGTGCCCGGCTGTTGATGGCCGTGGGCGCGCACGGCACGGGCAACGTGCTGGACGCCGAAGGCCAGGAAACATCGGCCGCGCACCTGCCCTCACGTGCCGTGTTGTATGACCTGCTGCACCCGGAGGAAACGGTCCCTGCCACGGTGGCTATGCAGGTAGTGAGGGAGGAAGTGGCGGTACCACCGTTGCCGACCCCTGCTGCACCCATTGGCACGGCCCCGGCAACGGGCCCGGATCCCGACCAGGTGGCCCAAGACGCCATGGAACAACGGCCGGAACCGGAAGTTCGGAACGAAGAAGAGGGTGGCCAAGCACCGGACGCCACCGGTCCCGCCACCCCGCTGGCCGGCGGGAAGACCGCCGCTTTGCCCGGCGAAGCACCCGGCACCCCAGATTTCCTGGCCCGCCTCTATGCCGAAGCCGTGCAAAGCACCCACTTCAACATAGAGCAGTGGGCCACTCCTGCCCCACCTCCCCAGCCAGCCGGGCCGGAACAGCATGCGGAACCGGGAGAAAGCCGTCCCGTTCCACCGGAACCCTCCGGCGGCGCGATCGACTCCGACGCGGCGCCCCCCACGGCCAGCGATAGAATGCGGCTGACCGACTGGCTCGCACAAGCCAGCACCCCAAGCCCGGGTGCCACGGCGCCCACCCCGGCACCACCAGCCGCACATGAAGCAGGCATGGGCGTGAAGGCCGCCGCAGGGCCGGACCCGGGGGCCCCGGACCAGTCGGCGATCCTGGACCGCTTCATCCAGCACGCCATCCCGCCGCCCAAGGCGGAAAAGGCCGCGTTCTTCACCCCCCAAAAGGCCGCCAAACGCAGCCTGCAGGATGAAGGGGTCGTGAGCGAAACACTGGCCCGCATACACGAAAAGCAAGGCAATTTTGCCAAGGCCAAGGAAGTATATGACCGCCTGGCTGTCCTGCATCCGGGGAAAAGCATTTACTTCGCAGCCCTTTCCAAGGCCCTTGAAGGCCGAACGAACAAGTAGAAATGGTCGCTATCTCCATCATCATCATCATCCTGGCCGTGCTGCTCGGCTTGGTCGTACTTGCGCAAAACCCCAAGGGCGGCGGCCTCGCTGCGGGCTTCACCGGTGCCCAGCAGATCGGTGGCGTGCAGCGCACGGCGGACTTCATGGAAAAGGCCACATGGACGTTGGCCATCGCCATCATGGCCCTGTGCCTGGTGTCCGCATCCCTGCAAAACACCACCGTGGTGGGCGACAACCTGGACGCCCCCATCGTGCTGGACGAAAACCCCAATGCGAGCTCGGCCATCGTGCCCAGCGACAGCATGGCGGTTTCAGCCCCCCAAGGCAATTGAGAAGCGGCTACGGCCAGCCTGTCAGTTCCAACTGACATAACGGAGCGGCTCCCCGCTCTCTCGGACACTTTTGGCAGTCCGGTGCACTTGGCACGGGAATGGCTGGCTGCGCGCCGCAAATCAATCCAATCCCAAACAAAACATGGCGACCAAAGTGAAGCCCTTGGCTGACCGCGTGCTGGTAGAAGCTGCTGCGGCCGAAGAAACCACCAAAGGCGGGATCATCATCCCCGACACGGCAAAGGAGAAACCCCAACGCGGCAAGATCATTGCCATCGGAACCGGCCGCATTTCGGACGAAGGCAAAGTGACGCCGCTAAGCGTGAAGGTGGGCGACCAGGTCCTCTACGGCAAGTACAGCGGAACCGAGCTGAACTTGGACGGCAAGGACTACATGATCATGCGCGAAAGCGACATCTACGCCGTGCTGAACTGAGCGCACACCAACAACGGACAACGCAAAAACGACAACTGAACCAACATGGCAGCAAAAAACATTCAATTTGAAGTGGATGCCCGCGACCGCCTCAAGCGCGGCGTGGACCACTTGGCCAATGCAGTAAAGGTGACCCTCGGGCCCAAAGGCCGCAACGTGATCATCGAAAAGAAATTCGGCGCCCCCCAAGTGACCAAGGACGGTGTTACCGTAGCCAAGGAGATCGAGCTCAAGGAAGCCGTGGAGAACATGGGCGCCCAAATGGTGAAGGAAGTGGCCAGCAAAACGGCCGACATCGCCGGTGATGGCACCACCACCGCCACTGTGCTCGCACAATCCATTGTGGCTGGCGGGCTGAAGAACGTGGCGGCCGGGGCCAACCCCATGGACCTCAAGCGCGGCATCGACAAGGCCGTTTCAACCGTGGTGGCCGAGCTCAAGAAAATGAGCAAGACCGTGGGCGACGACAATGACAAGATCCGCCAGGTGGCCACCATCAGCGCGAACAACGACGATGCCATCGGCACCCTGATCGCCCAGGCCATGGCCAAGGTGAAGAAGGAAGGCGTGATCACCGTGGAAGAGGCCAAGGGCCCCGACACCACCGTGGACGTGGTGGAAGGCATGCAGTTCGACCGCGGCTACCTNNGGCGATGCAGAAGGTCGGCAACGAGGGCGTCATCACCGTCGAGGAGAACAAGTCGCTCGAGACCGACGTCGATATCGTGGAGGGCATGCAGTTCGACCGCGGCTATCTGAGCCCCTACTTCGTGACCAACGCGGAGAAGATGGAGGCCGAGCTGGACAACGCGCACATCCTGATCTACGACAAGAAGATCAGCACGATGAAGGAGCTGCTCCCCATCCTGGAGAAGAGCGCACAAACGGGCAAGTCCCTGCTGATCATCAGTGAGGATGTGGACGGCGAGGCGCTGGCCACCCTAGTGGTGAACAAGCTCCGCGGCGCCCTGAAGGTGGTGGCCGTAAAGGCCCCGGGCTTCGGCGACCGCCGCAAGGCCATGCTGGAGGACATCGCCATCCTCACCGGCGGCACCGTGATCAGCGAGGAGCGCGGCTTCAAGCTGGAGAACGCCGACCTGAAGATGCTGGGCACCGCCGAGAAGGTGAGCATCGACAAGGACAACACCACCATCGTGAACGGTGCAGGCAAGAAGGCTGACATCACTGCGCGCGTGGGCCAGATCAAGGCCCAGATCGAGACCACCACCAGCGACTACGACAAGGAGAAGCTGCAAGAGCGCGTGGCCAAGCTGGCCGGCGGCGTGGCCGTGATCAAGGTCGGCGCCGCCACCGAGGTCGAGATGAAGGAAAAGAAGGCCCGCGTGGAAGACGCCCTGCACGCCACCCGCGCCGCGGTGGAGGAGGGCATCGTGCCGGGCGGTGGTGTGGCCTACATCCGGGCACAGAAAGTGCTGGAAAAGATGGAAGGCGCCAACAATGACGAGACCACGGGCATCGCACTGGTGCGCCGCGCCTTGGAAGAGCCCCTGCGCCAGATCGTGGAAAACGCCGGCATGGAAGGCAGCATCGTGGTGCAGAAGGTGCGCGACGGCAAGGCCGACTTCGGCTTCAACGCCCGCACCGAGGAGTACGAGAACCTGCTCGCCGCAGGCGTGATCGACCCCACCAAGGTGGCCCGCGTGGCATTGGAGAACGCAGCTTCCATCGGCAGCATGCTGCTGACCACCGAGTGCGTGATCAGCGAGGAGAAGGAGGAAAAGCCTGCCGCAGGCATGCCCGACATGGGCGGCATGGGCGGNNAACGGAAGGGCCGCCCGGATCGGGCGGCCCTTTCTGTTCTTGCACGTTCCGTTCATCGCGCACCCCCTCCCGCCGCTTCGCGCTTCCAGCGGGAACGAACGCGGAGCACGCCCCATCCCGCCAGCAGCACCCCGAGGGCCGCAAGCACCCACCACATAGGCCACTGGTCCGGTGTGTCCACCGGTGATACATTGCCCGTGAGCACCAAACCCGCCCAGTAGTAGGGCAAGGCCAGCTCATCCTGGGCCGTGGAGAGGAACTCCAACTTGGCTTGGCGCAGCGCCTCGTTCTTGGGCATGCCCTGCTCCAAGTGCTTGAAAAAGCTGTCCATGATCTGTGCGCTCACCTTCTCATCGATGCTCCACAACGAAGCCACTAAGCTGGGGCATCCGGCATAGGCAAAGCCTGAGCCCAGCGAGCGCACACCCTCGCCCGGGTCCACCTTGCCGCTGCCCGATTCACACGCCGTGATCACGGCCAGCTGGGCTTTCAGGTCCAGTGCATAGATCTCATAGGCGTGCAGGTATCCATCACCACCACTGGCCGTGCCGTCGCCGTCCTTGCTGAGCACCAAGCGGGAATACATCGGCGACTTCGGGTTCATCTCGGCGTGGGTGCCCAAGAACAGGATACCGTGGCCATTGGCCTGCCTTGTAAAGGCTTCCTCCGTGGCCGCCGCACCGGTTACCACGGTTGCGCCTTCGGACTTCCCCAACGCCATGGCGGTGCCCACGGCAAAGGGTTGCCGCACAAAGCTCAGGAAACGGCGGTCCATCTCGGCCGTATCCTTCACCTGGGTGCGATAGGCCTGCTTCACCTCGTCGGTAAATCCGGGGGCCATGGCCAGCGTGCCCTTCGCCCTGCCGGGTGCGCCATCGGCAAATTGGAGCGCCGTGGTGGCACTGAGCAGGTAACTGATCGTATAGCGATGGATCAGCAGGTGCTCCTTGAAATCCTTTACGCCGGGTTGGGAAAGCAAGGCCTCGAAGTTCACCGAACCCAGCTCCGCATCGGGAACAATGAACAATTCACGCGCCGGCAGCTTTTCAGCGATCGGCGCGAACACGTGGTTGTACACCGCATGGGCATTGGCCACGTAGGCTGCTGATTCTCGCTTCATCACCGCGGCCCGGAGTTCATCCACGACCCGGCCCAGGTCCTTGGCATCCATCCGCACCAGGTCCGCCGCTTTTTCCCCCACCATCAACGCATAGAGGTGGTCGCCGGCACGCACGTACGACAGCAGTTGCCGGTCCGGTGCAAGCAAGTGCTTCCGGATGTCCGCAAGGGATGCCGTGCGTCCGCCAAGGCGCAGGGCGAAATACTTGGGGTAGGTGTGCTCCAGGAACACCAGGAAATCGGCATACTCCCGCTCATGCCGGTCCAGATCGGTAATGGAGGCGCGATCTCCTCCCTCAATGGTGACCGCGTCCTGCAGCTCCTGTTCGCGCACCAGGATCGAATCCGGGACGCCCGCAAACCGTAAGCCCGCGAAGGAATTCAACTTTTCCTTGAGCAGGATCGACCGGTTGGCCTCGGAAAGATCCAGGAACCCTTGGAGGTCCGCCTCGGAGTGGCTGCGTGCATACTGTTCATAGGCAAGGTCCAGCGCCAAGGCGAAGAGGCGCTGTTGCGATCCGGTAAGCCGTAGCTTGCTGGCTGCATCCGACAGCCCCGCCCGGTTGCGCTCCAGCGACCGGATGGCCAGCCCGATCATGTCCTTCCAGGTTTTCCGGACGCTGTCGGGGACGGGCATGGCTTGCTCCGCACGGATCGTCCAGTACACCACATCGGGCAGCAGCCCAGGCTCGGCGCAGGAGGTCGGGCCGTTCCCGGTGAGCACCGCTTGTGCGCGGTCCTGCATCATGGCCCAGGCTCCGCGGGCCAGGTCGCGCGCTTGTTGGAAGCGGCCGATGAGGAATGCCTGCTCGGCCATGCGTACATCGCACAAGGCAACACCTGCGTTGTCCTCCTGCGTCGCAAGGCGCGCCGCGATATCCCGTGCTTGCCGCAAATCGTCGAAGGCTTCCGTGTGCAGGCCCAGGCCGCTTTTCATGCTGGCCCGCTTTTTCAAGGTGCCCAGCAGGATGGAGCTGGTGGCGTCATCCGCCACATGCCGCCCATTGGCAATGCTGAGCCGGAACAGCGAATCCGCACTGGTGCGGTTCCCCTGCTGCGCCAACATATCGGCCAGCTTCGATGCTGCGCGGACGTACTCCTCGCTCTGCTTGCCGTAGCGCTGTTCGCAGGCAGTGAGGTAGGCGCGCTCAAGCACTTCGGCCTTTTTCAACGCGCCTGCCGCCAGTTCCAGGTCGGCCATGCGATCGCGCACCGAGAGCAGCTGCGGATCATCGGGGTGCAGCACGCTGCTGCGGTCCGTCCAGGCCAGTTCCAGCAGTTCCCGCGCACGGCCCTCGTCGCCGATGGCGAAGTACACGGTGGCCAGGTTCAAATACGTACGGGAGCGGTTCACCGTGGCTTCATCGCGGGTGAACGGGTCCTTGGTCGCAGCCAGCAGCTGATCGAACATCCGCAAGCTGGCGTGGTAATTGGCTTTGCTTCGCGCCAGATCGCCTGATTGCTGCCAGAGCACACCCAAGTTGCCATAGGTGCTGGCCTTGCGGTTCAGGATGGGCTCCGTGGTGCCGTCCCCCAATGTTTCCAAGGCCTTGTTGTACCATTCTTCAGCCTCATGGACAAAGCCGAGGTGCCAATTGGCCACGCCTGCGGCGGTGTACGATTCGGCCCATTGCGCCACAGGCACCGAATCCGCCTTTGCGTACTCCCTCAATGCCGCCTTGGCCTGGGCAAGGGAACTTCGGTGATCGCCGATGATGCTGTAATCGAACGCCAAGTACTGGTGTGCCCTTCCGCCCATGGCGCGGGGCACTCCGGGCCGTTTCGCGACCACGGTGGCCAGCGAATCAACCCGCACGCATTGCTTGTACCGCCCGGCCTCGTAATAGATCCAGCTCAGGTCGAAGAGGGCATCCATGCGGTCTGCCGCCTTGTAGGTGCTCCCCATGCGCGCCAACACGCTTTCGGCAGCGGCAATACCGGCATCCGCGCCTTTGGTCTTACCCATGGCGCGGCCATACTTGTACAGGTACTGGTGGAGGGAATCCTGCCACGTGGTGCCTTGGGCCTGCTCCAGTTGGGCCTCGATCAAGCGTGCCACTTCCGCGTAGCGCTCCGCTTCATACGCTTTGCCAATGAGCGCGTGGCGCGCAGCCAGATCCTGCGCCCCGGCATGGAGCGAGATGGAGACCAACAGCAATGCCCAAAAGCTCCTCATTGCTCATTGACCGATCTTGTCCTCGATCTGCCGCACCCGTTCGCCGTATGTACCGTCCCGCTCCATGCCCAGTGCCCGCATCTCTTCGTACCGTCCTTCATGCAGCAAGGAGAGGAACAGGAACCACTTCGCCTTATCATGGAAAGCCGACGCTGGATCGTTGGCGACAGCCTTGTACAGGGGAATTGCGCCGGCGGCATTGCCTTTCGCGAGCTGCGCGCTGGCGATGTAATAGTTCAGGGTGTCATTGCCGGGCGAGGCAGGCAACAGCTTGTTCCATTTGTCGGCAGCTTCCTGGTAGTCTCCCAGTTTATAGGCCACCATGGCATCCTGGAAGGCGGGATTGCGGGTGGCGCTCATGGGCACGGGCAGTCCCGGGTCTGTTTGGTGGAATTCCGCATAGAGGCGCTCATTCAGCGGCGGGCGGCTGAACCACCACAGCCCACCGATGAGCAGCACGGCCACGGCAGCGGCGTACTTCAGGAAATGGCCCCATCCGGTGGATCCGCGTTCTTCATCCTGCGCCATGATGCTGCGCAACGATCGCTGCATGCCGCCCAATTCCACGGCCAGCATGTTCTCGCGCTGCATCGCCACTTCGGCGCGCAGCTCCGGGTCGGTGTTCAGCTCCTGCTCGAACCGCACGCGATCTGCTGCCGGCATGCTTCCGAGCAAATAGGCCTCGATGGCCTCAAACCGTCCTTGTGCCAATGCTCCCTTGCTCATGGTTCAGTCTCCTTTCCCCCATCCGCAATGTGCTTGCGGAAGGCGCGCAGCTTCATCATGCAGCGGTATTTGATGGTGCGGATGCTTTCTTCGGTTACGCCCATCGCTTGGGCGATGGTGGCCATGTCTTCCCGCTGGAAATAAAAACGGCCCAGCACGGTGCGGCAGTGTTCGTCCATGCGGTCGTACACCTGTATCAGCCGTTGGATCCGTTCTTCCAGGTCCACCGTTTCCACGTCATCGGGCGCGCCGGTATGTTCAACGGGTACCACGGTCATGGTGCGCTGTGCGGCCGACCGTACGCGGTCCAGCCATTTGTTTTTGGAGACCCGGAACAGGAAGGCACCCGGTTCGGTATTCTGTTGCAAGGTGCCGTCCTTGGCCTTCAGCCACAGCACGGTAATGGCATCCTGGAACACGTCCCGGGCATCCTCCGCGGTGCCGCTGTTGCGTTGCACATACTGCTTCACCGTGGGGAAATGCAGCGCATACAGCTTCTTGAGCGTACCGGGATCGTTCCGCACCAGTGCTTCCGCCCAAGCGGAAAAAAACAATATGTCCGCCGCAGCCTTTTGTTCCACTGGCTTTTGCTTCCAAGTTGCGATAATACGGGAATTGGGCGGTTTGTGCCATCGCTCTGGTCGCCCCGATTTTGACCCGGGTTCACGAACCCATCGGGGTAGGTTGAAAAGGTGAACGGGCTTGGCTGAAAAATTCTTGGGAATAACCCTTCCCCATCCCTTGAAGACTGGCTGCCCGCGCGGCCGCCACCGGTAGTCGCTCTTTTGCAGCACCCTGCCCGTGTCCCCCTATTGTGGGATTGACACCCGCCCTGGCAATTTTCCTGATTTGCTATTGGCAATCATGCCATCCAGACCTCAGTGACAAGGCAGCAAAAAAAATGAACCGCCCGTTCACATCCCGACCCGCAATCCGATAAGCAGTCATCAAACGTCCTCAACCCTTCCTCTAAACCGTTACGCACCATGAAACCCAACCGAAGACTCCTTGCCCACGCCCTGGCCCTGGCCGTACCGCTGTGTACATGGGCGCAAACGGAAACGGAACCCAACAACGCCTGGAACCAGAACAACCCGGTGGCGGAAGGAAGCTCCATGAGCGGTTCCTCCGGCACCTGCAGCCCCACGGACAACAGTGTGGACTACTTCGCGCTGGCCCTGACCCAGGTGGGGCAGTTGAAGATCCGCACCAGCATGAGCAACGATGGACCCACCTCCGGGGTTTCCCTCGCGCTGTATGATAAGAACGTGGGTCAGATCGCCAGTTTCAACCTCGCCAGCGGGGTGAACGGCGCTTCCGCGCTGGACAGCATCGTCTTTACGTGCCGGGGCACCGGCACCTACTACCTGCGCCTGAATGCGCCAGCCAGCGGCTGCCTGAGCTACACCTTCAGCTACGAAATTTTGCCACCGGTCTTTGGCGCCGACACCGAGAACAACAACAACTGGAACACCGCCAATACCGACACCGTGGCAGTGAACACCAATGCGGACGGGCGCATCAATTTCAGCCAGAACGACGACAACAGCGATTTCTTCATTCTGCTCCACGGGGGACAGCCTCACAGTACGGTTGTACAATAGCAGCGTAGCCCTACAAAAGACCTGGCGCGTGGGCATCGGGGCGAACTCCACGCCTCTCGCTTCCACCGTTAGCATCCCCTGCCGGGGCAATGAACAGCGCTACTTCCTGCAATTCGCCAGCGATGGCTGCGGCACCTCATACCGCTTCAGCTACGACGTGACCCCCCCGGTGTTCGCCGATGACAATGAGGACAACGACAACTGGAATACCGCCAACACGGACACTGTGGCCGTGGGCGCAGATCAGGACGGTCGCCTCAACTTCAATTACGACGACAACAGCGATTACCACATCCTGACGCTGGATGATGACGGCATCCTG
>JRYE01012414.1_pt1 | contig 17833 bp, 15 predicted proteins | sample 235321 | NCBI WGS metagenome assembly JRYE01 (sample SAMN03074214, study PRJNA261473) | activated sludge metagenome | biome: Common Effluent Treatment Plant; feature: Wastewater; material: Activated sludge; isolation source: activated biomass in a lab-scale reactor treating industrial wastewater at... | reverse complement strand
GCCCATGCACTATACGGCTATGCCGGAAAATGCAAAAATATACACGGCCATTCTTATGTATTACACGTTACCGTACAGGGCAGTGGTACACCTGATGGCTATTTACCTGCTCCCGGTCTCATTTTTGATTTTAAAGATTTAAAAAAAATTGTGGATGACCTGATTCTTCAAAAATTAGATCATCAACTGGTATTGTCCGAAACCTATTTAAAAGCCAACCCGGCTTTTAAAGCTTCAGAAAATTTAGTGGAATGGACTATGGAGCCATCTGTGGAAAATATTTTACTCTTTATCCGTGGGCAACTGCAGCTTCATTTTCCCAAAGAAATACAGTTGTTAAAACTAAAACTTTTTGAAACGGCCGATTCCTATGCAGAATGGGGTAATAGCCTGTAATAAACAGCAAGGATTAAAAATGCTTCATTTGTGAAATTTTATACTGTTGTGTGAGGCTGTGGAGCTAACGGATTTTTTTTAAGTAATGCCGATAATGCCATTAATACAAATGTGGCCAACGACAAAAACAGCAAACTACCGGCAATAAAAAATACCATAAAGTAAGGTTTTAACCCGGCCATCATGCTGCTAAAAGGAACCGACTGGTGCTGTACTTGCCAAACTCCTTTAATAAACCCTGCGATCACCAATGAAAGCCAAAAACAAAGCAGGGAGCCATTGGCCACCCAATACAACCTATTAAACTTTTTTATTTTTTCCGGGGAAATTTTTTGGGATTTTTCAATACTATCAAATACAAACGCCAATAATAACATGGTATTAATCCCAATGGTTGCCCCCATGGTATGGCCAACCGTAACATGGGTACCATGCGTATAAATATTTATTGCCGGTATGGACATGGGTATGGCCAGGGCCAGCGTAAAGAAAATCCAAAAATCGGCAGCCATTAAGAATTTATACGGTACATAATGAAAATATTTTATTGCCGTGCTTAACGATTTTTTCCAAAGGAAAATGATGCGTACCAATAACAGGAGTTCCGTCATACTCACCACATACGCAATATTTTTTATAACTGCATGGGTAGGCAACGTGTAAATATGGTGGCCCCAGTTGAACATAAGGTTAAACAATCCTAAAAAATAAATACCAAAAGCTATTTTTGAAAAACCATATTCGGTTGACCCGGAAATTTTATCCATTAAATAAATACTGCTTCCGTAAATGAGCATATTCCATGAGCCTACCATAGCCCCGTATGATTTCCACTGAATGGTTAATTCATGAACAACGTTACTTCTAAAATAGGGAATGAGCCATAAATTCGATTCCAGGTAAGTGAATAAAAAAAAGCAAAACCCGGTTAACCACATCCAGATATATACCGGTTGCTTTTTAAACGATTTTAACGATTTTAAAAAATTGATCAACAGCACAATCCAAACGATAGTTATAGGAATGGCCAGTGCCGGGTTAAACTCCCAGTACTCCCGCCCTCCAAAAATGCCGAAAACATAAGAGCCTAATATGATGAGTGTGGTAAGCAAAAAAAGGATATAGGCCCATTTGAGCAATTTCCAGGAAAATAAATTTGCCGACAAATACTCCTTTAAATAAATGAATGCACATGTGGCAGCTCCAAAAATTATCCAAAAAACTACAGAAGAAACATGCAAAGGCCGCACCCGTTCAAACGATAACTGGTTTTTTAAAAACCCCGGTGCTATATATTGCAAAGCGCCTATCCATCCAAAAAACATACCCAATAACAGAAGGCAGAGTACCGTTATTAAGAAATGACGCAGAATAGTATCTTGTTTAATGCCGGATGGTGCCATCGTAATTTATTTTAAATAAGCCGGGATTGCTTTTTCCGGAAGAGTCCACCGATTTAAGGTAAGCCACAAGGTTACTGATTTCCTGCCCGGATAATTGAAATTTTGGCATTACCACCGTACCAGAACTGAGGAAAGCTTTGATGTATTCAGGGCCATCTTTTGCATATTCTTTGTTTAAGTCCGGGCCGAGGTAGCGCCCTNNAATATAAATGCAAATCGTATAAAGTAAAAAGGAAAGTATCAACAAAAAAGCAATACCCATTTTGGATCTGTCCGTCATCATAAAATTTCATTTCACATCACTAATACCGGCTCATGAATCACTATAGAATTACACAGCCCATTGCTCCTGTTAAAGGAGTAGGATATCGTCTTCCTTTTCTCCCGGGCTGCAAATATAGATAATTTTGTCTTTTATTATTTTCCCTGTTGAATTGATGGGTTAATTTCTTTCGGTAATCTCCGCTTTAAATTGACCGTTCCAATCCCGGCTTATCCCTCACCGGAATTATTGTTCTTATTCTTTTTCAATAAAGCATAAGACAGCAAGGCAAACACAAGAGTTGCTGCTGTTCTAAAACTCATGGCATATATTGTTTTAGCTTCGTACAAACCCCCTCGTTGTATATGAAAAATGAGTTCCACAAAAACCAGCAGCAGTAGCGCAAAAGCTAAAAAAAGCAGGTAGGCCGCCCACCGTTGTTTCCGTTGAATACCGTATGCTGCAACCAGGTAAATAAACCCGCAGGCAAAATTTGTCCACACTACAAAGGGAACATAATTGCCCTCTCTTTTTCGCATATCAAACAAATCAAGCAATACAGAACCCCCGGCAAAAATTGTTATGACTCCCAGCAAAACGAGGCAAATAACAATGGCTTTGATTTGATTATTTTTCATATAAAAAATTTAACTACCCTGTTGAGGCTTTTTTTAAACTACAAAAAAGTACGGGTGCGGAATTAAAAATTTATTTCCGAGGGTTGTCAATTGCAGAATGCAGGAAAGAAGTTATTAACGAAAGGCAAATACTAAACAGCAGCGCCCACCAAAATCCATCTACATGAAAGCCGGAAATAAACTTAGCCGACAGCATGACCATGGCCGCATTTATAACCAATAAAAACAAACCGAGAGTAACAATAGTTACCGGCAATGTGAGGATTATTAAAAGGGGTTTAATCAATACATTTAAAATACCTAATAGCAAAGCAAAAAGTATGGCTGCTTTAAAACTGCTTACCTGTATTCCGGAAAGTAAATGAGGCAACAGGTAAGAAACACCTGCGGTAATCAGTAGCTTTATTAAAAAGTTCATTGGTTTACTTGCTGGTTCCCTAAAGGTACGGTACTTAATATACAATTAGTTCATAAAATTCTTCCGGCCTTAAATATTTTTGGGCCAGTTCCATAAGTTCTTCTGCCTGGGTTTCTTTAATGGCTTTTACGGAGTCATAAAAATAGCGTTCATCCAGGCGATTTAGAATAATGTTTTTCCAGCGACTCATAATTTGAAAAGGCCCGTTAAGGTCGCCAAGAATCGTTCCCATCATATAATTCTTAACCAGCTGTAATTCGTCTTTTTTCACGGGTTTTTGAGTGAGTAACTGCATCTCTTTATACACTTCACGGATGGTAGCCTCACATACTTCTTTCCCGGCCTCAGTACTGATGAGCCATGCGCTTTGTTGCAAATGATTTTGGATGTAACTGTAAATACCGTAGGTATATCCTTTGTGTTCCCGGATATTTGCCATAAGCCTTGAGCCAAAAAAACCACCAAACAATCCATTCAGCAACATCACTTTTTTAAAGTCGGGGTGGTGCCGGCTCGGAAACGGCCTTGCCAGTCGTATAGCGCCCTGTACCGATGATGGATCATTTTCAATCCGGTATTTTTTCTCCTTTGCAGGATTTACTTCCCGGTGTGGATACTGGAATGTAGCCGGCCTTAGGCTCAGTGAACCAAAGTTGCGGTTCAATAGTTCAAAAATATTACCCGGCAATTTTCCCGAAACAAAAAGAACTGCTTCTCCATTAAGATAATGGTTCGTGTAAAACGCTTTGATTTCTTCTTCATTCAAATGTTCTAATGTTTCAGGCATCGTATATACACCGTAAGGATGTTTTTCTCCATATACATAGCCGTCAATCAGCCGTCCGGCAACAAACTCGGCATTCCGTAAGTTTACCTGTAGCTTTTGGATGGAGTTTTGTTTATACAACTCCAGCTCATGCGCCGGAAAAACCGAGTCACAAACGAGTTCCTGCATAACCGGCAACAGGCGATCGAGATATTTGGTAAGTGCATGAAGGCTCAATGTGGACGTTTCGTTATAACAATGCCTGCTGCAAAAAGCGCCATAATACTCAAAGGCTTCATTAATTTCAAAAGCCGTTTTATGGGTTGTACCGTTTTTGAGTAAAAAATTTGTAGCAGCAGCAATACCATTTGTAGCTTCCAGCCAATTGCCTGCTGAAAAAACGATCTCCACTTGTATAATATCCTGCGTACCCTCATTTACGGTATAAACTTTTAGGCCATTATCCAACGTAAGGGTTTCGTAAGGTTTTAAGTTTAAGGTAAAATTTACTGCTTCGGTAATCGGGGGCGCTTCTTTTCTGTTCATCAATATTTTTTAATCAGTTATTAGAGAGATAGTACAAGGTGCAGCAATTGTTTTCATTAAAAATTTCTTTGCTCACCCGGGCAATAGCATCGGGGGTTACCGCTTTATATTTTTCCAATTCGGTATTAATCAGCGAGGCATCACCCAGCAACTCATAAATAGCCATGCTGGACGCTTTGCTGGTGAGGCTCATATCTTCAAATACCATTGCACTTTCCGTTTTGTTTTTAACTTTTTCCAATTCTTTTATCTCTACACCCTGTTTCATAAATTTTTGAATCTCTTCCTCTACCGCTTCTTCAGCCAATTTCATACTTACCCCCTTTACCAGTTTACCGTCTATTACCAATATTCCGGCATCGGTACTGCCCAGGTGGTAACATTCAATATTGCTGAACAGTTTTTTTTCTTTTACCAGCACATTAAAAAACCTGGATGAAGCCCCGCTACCCAACACATCAGTTATCAGGTCGGCTACATAGTACCGGTCATCAAGCCTGGGATAAATATGCCAGCATTTATACAGTGCATCCAGTGGCACATCGGCTTTTACTTCCAGGGTTCTCGGCGCCAGTTGTGGCGGCTCTTCCGGGAGCTGGCGCATATATTTTTCCCCGGAAGGAATGGGGCCAAACCATTTTTCGGCAAGTAATTTCACCTGCCCGGCTTCTACATTACCCGCCACCACCAAAATGGCGTTTAAAGGGTTGTAAAATTTATGAAAAAAGATTTTTACGTCTTCCAGCGTTGCTTCTTCTACATGCTTTAACTCTTTACCAATCGTCATCCAGCGGTAAGGATGGGTGCTGTAAGCCAATTCCCTAAGCTTATGCCAAACATCGCCATACGGCTTATTAATATAGTTTTCTTTAAACTCTTCGCACACCACTTTTCTTTGAACATCCAGGCGTTTTTTGCTAAAAGCAAGGCTAAGCATACGGTCGCTTTCCAGCCAAAACGCCGTTTCTAAATTTTCGGCCGGTAATTGGCAGTAATAATTGGTAAAATCATTGGTGGTAAAAGCATTATTTTCTCCACCGGCAAGTTGTAAGGGCTCATCATATACCGGAATATTTTTACTCCCGCCAAACATCAGGTGCTCAAATAAATGTGCAAACCCGGTTTTATCGGGATTTTCATCTTTGGCGCCCACATCATAAAGCACATTTACAACGGCCATAGGCGTACTTTTATCGGTATGCACCAATAGCCGCAATCCGTTACTCAATACAAATCGTTCAAAATTTATCATTGCAATTGCTGTTTAATCTTAAGGATACGTTATAAAAAATTATTAATTAAAAATATTTTACCAAAGGCGCAAAATTAATTAAGCTTTTACTATAAATTTTCATTTTGAGCCATTACATTTGTTAGAGAAATAAACGGATTACCATCTGCCCCTGGAAAATTCACCCGGATTTAATACTTTTGTTAATCCCGGGATTAATGATGCTGAAATCGTCCATTTTTTCTATGCAAAACCGCAGTATTGATCCAAACAATATTGCTCCTCCATAACCACTCCCAATAAAGCCCGTTTTGGCGGTAAGCCGTTCATCATGGCGTTAAAAGCCAACTGTTGAATACGCTTAACATATTACAAAATTGAATAAAAACATTTGAATGTACAGCCTGGGTATTTCAACAAATAGAGGAACCATAAATGCATCTGCATATCATGTAATACACACTCGTAAGCTTATTTTTAACGTACGTTTTAAAAATGGGTATGAAAATATTTTTTACGCCGATGTTGAAAATGGCCAATGGATTGAAGAAGACTTAGGCTATACCCTGCTTGCCGCAAAAGTTGGAGAACAAATTATTCAACGGCTGAACTACCCTGTTCATGTTCCAAAAATTTTAACCTGGCAGCAAATAGAACCGGGTATTTCCAACAAGAAGTTTGGGTATTACCAATTTAGGCAGGGCCGGGACACGCTATTAGAAATTTACGACCAAAATAAAAAATACCTGTACACCCTTGCAGATGCCGATGAATGGCAAATTTTATTGGGCAACTTTAATGCCCTGCAAACTGTAAACCTTGAGTTTTTGGGGCGCATCACTGCTTCGCTTAGCCTTAATGATTTTTAGTTTGAATCCTGTTCCGGTATAAGCATTGTTTTTTTATAGGCTTTATGTATTTGAAAACATCTTTATAAAAACCTATGGGTTTGAGAAACGATGAAACAAAAGATAAAAAAAGCCTAAAAAACATTACTAAACCTGCAAAATTGTCTATTTATTTCCCATTTAGTGTTTTTGGCAGCATTTTAGCTGCAATTTATTAAAACAAACAAACATGAAAACAAACAAACTATTAGCCGGAATTTTACTCGGCGCAGCCGCAGGCGCCGTACTGGGTATATTATTTGCTCCTGATAAAGGAAAAGAAACCCGCAAAAAATTAAAAAACAAAGGCCAGGAACTGGGCGATAAACTAAAGCACCGCTTTGAAGATTTAGGCAACAAGGTACAGGATAAATACCAGGATATTCGTAAAGACGCCAATGACCTCCTGAGCAAAGCAAAAGAAAAAAGCACTCTTTAATATTTGTTGATTAAAAGGACTGGTTCTTTTCATTTTATTCAATAACCCTTGATCTTTTTTTCATGAGCAATGAAAATTCGGCAAATAACGATCCGTTGCACAATCTGGATGAGCTGCTGGAAAAAGCAGAGGACTATACAGAGGAAAAAATAAACCTCCTTAAACTTAAAGCAGCCCGGCAAACCGCCAATATGGCTTCGGGCATTGCCTTTAGCCTGCTTTTTTACAGCATTTTGGTTATGGCCATTATCCTTTTAAATATCGGCCTGGCCTTATGGGTGGGCCAATGGCTCAATAACAGTGTTTACGGGTTTTTTATTTTAGCGGCGGTATATCTGCTGCTGGCTTTTATACTTAAGGCATTTNNGATAAAAAATAATATTATTCAAAAAATATTTTCAGGTAATGGCATGCAGGATAATTAATACGATTGATGAACTGGAAAAAGCCATTGCCGAATCGGAAAATTTGGTTCAGCAAAAACATGCTGAACTGAAAGAACAGTTTCATATCACAAAAGCCAGCTTAAATCCGGCAACTATTGCCAAAAACAGTTTTGGAAATATCCTTGGTCAATTTACCGGCAATGGCAATATAGGGAGCCTTCTTGTAAAGGCTATTGGCGGCATAACCGCAGGTGTGGTTGCCAATAAAGTGGCTTCACCTAAAAACAATGGGTTATCGTTTTCAACTTTTATTCGCAATAGCGCAAAAGCCTGGGGTATTGCAATGCTTGCCAANNTCTTATTGCCCTTTATTATTATTTGCATTTCAGCTATTTATAAATAGCCGTTAATAAGTTTTAAAAACCTGCCGGCTAATTATGAATTTCCAAAAACCTTTATTAGATTTACATTCATAATCCCGCTTATCCTCCCAAAAGCCCCTCTCAATCTTAATAACATCCGGCTTACCGGCTCCTAAAAAGCAGTATCCTTCACAGTAGGTAATCTATTTTTCTACTCATCAAAAACCATTGTACTGATATCCTTGCAATACACATACCCGTGTATGAAAAGCTATAAAAATGCTTAACTATAAAACAAGAATATCATGCAATACCTCGACTCAAACCTTGAATTTTTAAAAGAAAGGATTAAGGATATTAAAATTGCCTTATTCCGTTCTGAATGTTATTCGGAATTACAATTACCGAATAATATCATCAGCACCCTGCAAATGGATGATGAGGGTAATATTTGGTTTTTCACCTCCTGTGCCGGTGATTATGCCAACCATGTAGATAAATCGTTTTTTGCCAGCCTGGATTATTATAGAAAAGGCACCGACTGCCGTATAAGAGTGAGTGGCCGTGCCGTATTGGTAGATGACGATGACGAAAGCTTTTTAACCATAAGCAATTACAGCAAAGGCACAAAGGGAAGGCTGGTATTGGTTAAAATGAAAATTGCCCAGGCCGAGTATTTTGAAAACAAACAAGCGGCAAATTTGAACTGGAAAGAAAAGATTAAAGAGGCATTTAATCATTTCTTTTTTGCCGAATCTTACCGCATTTACGATTTTAACTAAAAAGCATAATGCCTACGTTGGGTCCTGCAATTGCAGGGCTTTTTTAGTTATCTTATTTTGCTTTAAACTTTGCAATGGCTTCTTTGCTGTAATCACTCAATACCAGGGTTCCGCTAATGGCCGCTCTTTCTAATAACAAGTTGTCCCAGTTTTCGGCACCTTGCCAATAGATTTTTTTAAGTGCTGCCATTGCCTGTGTGCTGCTTTTAGCCAATGTGCCGGCTAATGTATTTACAGCCGTATCCAAATTTTCCACGGTTTCATGCTGTTCTGCAAAAAGGCCTTGTTGCACTGCCCAATTGCTGCTGCGCCAATTTGTTGCATCTATGGAAAGTGCCATAAAGGCGGCAGCGCCAATTTTTCTTTCTACAGCGGGGCCTACCACAAAAGGCCCAATACCAACCGCCAACTCGCTTAATTTAATATCGGCGCCATTTAAAGCAATCGCATAATCTGCAGCAGCGGCAAGCCCTACGCCACCTCCAACACATTTACCCTGTATCCTTGCAATAATGAATTTGGGGCATTTTCGCATGGCATTTATCACCCTTGCAAAACCACTAAAAAATTCAAGCCCTTGTTTTTCATTTTGTATGGCCGTTAATTCATTAAAACTTGCTCCCGCACAAAAAGCTTTCTCGCCTTTACTTTTTAAAACAATAATTTTTACGGCATTATCCATGCCTGCTTTTTGAATAGCATCGGCCAGGGCCGACAAAATATTGCCGGGAAGTGAATTACTTTGCGGATGAAAAAATTCAATTGCAGCAATAGCATTACTGATGTCGGTTTTAACATAAGCTTCTTGCAATTCCATACTCATATAAAATTAATTAAGGTGCGGTTTCTGTTTAATTATTTTTCTTTTGCTCTACCATTGTAAGAATGCTGGCAACGCCGGTAAGTTCATCGGTACCATCAAAGATTTCTACATACCACTTTACGATGCCTTTAGGAATATCCTGCCCCCGTACAAAGGGCACATCCGGGTTGGGTTCTTTTACTTCCTGCTCAATTTTTTCTTTACAAGTAAAACGGATGTAGATGTCCATTCCAGGGTAAACCGGTTTGGTAAACCGTAATTCATCAATCCCGTAATTCAACAACACCGGGTTTTTTACAAAACTTTGCACAAATAATCCTGCAGCAGCGCTCATAATAAAATAACCGTGTGCAACCTGCTGCTCAAACATGGTTCCGTTAAAGTCGGTATCTTTTAAATGTGCATAAAATTGATCGCCGCTTAGCTGGGCAAACCGGTCAATATCTTCAGAGGTTATTGTTCGTTTTTCTGTTACCAACTGATCGCCAATTTTCAGCTCATCAAAATATTTTGAAAAAGGATGCACCTCACTAATCAACCCTTTAGCATTGGGCTGATAAACATTTGTTATTGCCGTAAGCATTGTCGGCGAACCTTGAATGGCGGTACGTTGTAAATAATGTTTTATTCCTCTTAACCCGCCCATTTCTTCACCTCCACCGGCCCGGCCGGGGCCTCCGTGTACCAGCATGGGCAATGGAGAACCATGGCCGGTACTCTCTTTGGCACAATCTTCATTGAGTACCAAAATACGCCCATGAAATGTAGCGGCGCCCAAAACATATTGTTTAGCCACTGATGCATCTGCCGTTACAATTGTAGAACATAAACTACCCTTGCCTTTTTTACTTAATGCAATTACTTCATCCATACTATTATAAGGCATTAAGGTACTTACCGGCCCAAACGCTTCAATGCTATGCGGTTCTTCGGATTGCATGGGTTTTTGGTTAAGCAACAATACCGGGGATAAAAAAGCACCCTGCTCAGCATCGGCATCTATTACCTGAACACTTTCTAATGAACCATAAATTAATTGTGATGATGCCAGTAATTTTTTTAACTGTGATTTTACTTCGCTACGCTGTTCCTGGCCCGCCAGGGCGCCCATTTTCACTTTTTCATTTAGCGGGTTACCCACGGCTGTTTTTTGCAATGCATCCGCTAATGCCCTGGAAACATCGTCCAGTTTATTTTGAGGAACAAAAATTCTTCTTACGGCAGTGCATTTTTGGCCGGCTTTTACGGTTATTTCTTTTCTTACTTCTTTAATAAAAATATCCCATTCCGGCATACCTGGATTTACATCCTGGCCCAAAACCATGCAGTTGAGCGAGTCGGCTTCCATATTAAAGGTCACCGATTCTCTTAATATTGCCGGCTGTGATTTTAACTTTAATCCCGTGGCCGTTGACCCGGTAAACGTAACAACATCCTGTGAAGTAACAAAGTTGAGCATATTACCGGCGCTTCCACAAAGCAGTTGCAGCGCACCTTCGGGCAATATTTTACTGGCAATAATTTCTTTTACCACGGCTTCTGTGAGATACGATGTAACGGTTGCCGGCTTTACAATTGCCGGCATACCGGCCAGCAAATTCACAGCAATTTTTTCCAGCATTCCCCACACGGGAAAATTATAAGCATTAATATGCAGGGCAACGCCTTCTTTGGGCACCAATAGGTGGTGGCCCATAAATGTTTTTTCTTTTCCCAATGGAATAGGTTCTCCATCCAGGCAAAAATTATCATCGGGCAAGCGCCTTCTTAATGAGGCATTGGCAAACAAATTACCAATACCTCCTTCAATGTCTATCCAGCTATCGGCCCTTGTAGCGCCTGTTTGAAAGCTTAGGGTATAAAATTTTTCTTTTTGGCCCAGCAAATGCAAAGCCAGCGCCCTAAGCATTCTTCCCCTTTGCTGAAAACTCATTTTTCGTAAAGCGGGGTTGCCAATTGACCTGGCATAGTGCAGGGCTGCTTCAAAATCAATTCCTTCGGTTCCGGCCACAAAATTGGGCTGCCCCGTAACCGCATTATACAATTGCTGCCCGGAGCCTTGCCCGGCAATCCATTTTCCTGTGATATAGTTTTCTAATACTTGCATACCTACAAATTGTAGGCAAAACTAAGCAAATTGAAAAAAGCCAATGCAAGAAAAAATAAAGCCGGGCCTTTTGATAATACCCGGCGTTAAAAGCCCCCTGTTTTTTGAATTTATAATATACTAACAGGAATTTTTGCCACTTGCTTATTGTTACAAAGTATTTGTAAAATGTAATTTCCTGAAGCTAAGCTTTTATTTACAGGCATCCGATAGGTATGCGAGGCTGTGCTTAAAGCAAATACCTCCTTCTGTATAATTTTTCCATCGGATTGTATGAGTTGCAGTAAATAATTGCCCGGTTGAACATTATTGAAATAGATACCCATTTCTTTATCCGCTATAGGGTTAGGATACACCTGTATTGCAGAATTGATTTTTTCGGGACCTACTTTTACTACGTTGCTGTATAGTACTTCTCCGTTTAGCCCAATGGCTTTTATCCTGTAATAGTTAAACAACGGCAAAGGCAATTCATCTACATGCTGATAGGTACTGCTATTGGTGGCCGAAACGTCGCCCAGTTTTGAAAACCCTGTTGCAGAAGAGCTGCGTTGTACTTCATAGTTTACAATGTTCTCTTCATTTTCTATTCGCCAGTTTACCGTAATGGTTTTGTTTGCGTTCCTGGATGCCGAAACAGTAATAAACGTTACCGGAACCACTACCGATTGTTTAAAAACCACTTTAAACCGGTCCGCTGCTTTTGAAGCCGGGTTTGCGCTAATCGAAAAATCATAGCTGCTGGTATCCCCGGAAGTATTTAATGGCGTTTCTGTTTGCAAATATTTATCTAATAACCATGCTTGCACATTGCTAATAAAGTTTTCGGTATAAAATTTTAGCCTGAAGTTTTGATACTTTAACAAAGCCATGTCATAGTGTATGGTATCATTATTGGTAACACCTGGCCTTGTATCAACAATAAGAGTATGCGCCTGTTTATCGTCAATGGCAAAATTATCGGAACCGTTACTCATTTTATCTACATCACGGCTATCGTATTCACTACTAAATTCCGATCCAAAAACTGTGGCATTGCCGTCTAAAAACAATTCAACCGATCCACCCACTGCAAAAGCCAGCATATTAAACTGGCTGCGTCCTTCAATAAAACCATTAGTGCCGGCGTATCCGTTAAACCGGTTTACATTTCGGCTGCCTGAGGCTTTATCATTTTCTTCAAAACTTATTGCGCCCGGGCTTACTGAGTTCATCACTAAAAAACCCTGGCCCGATTCTATACGGGTATTGGGATTGGAATAACTGCCCCCAATGGCTGGAACCGGCGACCACGGTGTAGCTGTGCTGCTGCTGAATGAAACATAAGCGCCAAGCGTATAATTTCCGGGGCGCTTAGGATCCCAAAGTTGAAATTCATTATCCAAACTGCTGTGCGTAACTATTTGTTGAAAATCAATTGCGCTGGCATAAGGGTTGCCCATAGTTTTCCAAATGCCCGTGGGTAGGCTTACCCCAACGGGAGAAAAATAATGTACATTCAAGGGGCCTTTGGTTCTTAGTGTAGTGTTTCCGGATTGCGTACCGCTGAGGATTGTGCGGTCGCCCCGTACAAAAATATAATAGGCGCCATCTTTAACAGTTGCAATAGGTACATTGGTATTGTTTACAGGTATAAAATTATTTCCTGCTGCATTTAAATATTTTAACGATGGCCCGCCGGGGCTGGCAAAATCGAGGCCGGGGCCAATTGGTGCAGGCATGGTAATAGCGGTGCCAAAACCTATTGGCGCTGCGCCGTTCTCCTGCCAGGATTCAAAAAAGGTTTGAGGGGTATTGGTGGGCACGGCAAGCAATTGCCATTTGCGTGGCGTATGAATATATCTTTCTACAATTACATCGCCCACAATATTTGCTGCTGCAGGTATTACGGCTACATTGGCGGTGGATGTATTTATGGATCGTAAAACAAAAGTCCTGTTATTAATATTTCCATCTGCATCTACCGTAGTAGTACCTTCTGATGCCAATGTGTTGTAAACCCTAATGGTATCTGTATTTTCATTTCGTTTTAAACCGCTTCCCCTAAATGTTAGATTAAAAAAATCGGTAGGTTGTGTTCCGCTTATTGAAATATTGGCCGGGCCGTCAAAATATACGGTGCTGCTATCCGGAATAAAAATACCATCATTTTTTAGCTCGCCATTATCCACTACCAGTGCAATGGTACTTTTGGCAACCAATTGAATGCCTGCATCCATATTTACGGTTTGAGACAAGAGAAAAACAGGCATCGCTAAACAAAACAAAAAAGCATATATGTATTTTCTATTCATCCCTTTAAATTGAATGGTACATTATGGCTTTACAATTTTCAACGATTCTTTGGCAGATTTAGAATAATTTTTATTTGCCGGGTTATCTTTTATCGAAGGCGGATCGGTAGAGAGCTGTACACCTGCCGGTGGTTTACTGTTATCCGGAATTTCAATTTTTGGAGCTGCATTTTTTTTAGGATCTATTGGAACCGGTATGCCGGGGTCGGGTTTATTGACACTACTTATCACGGGCAACTGGTAAGGCACAGGCTTAAACGGAACAAACTTAAAAGAATCTGTAGTTGCAGTATGGTTTTGAGCATGGCTATTTATTGTAAATAAAATAAATGCAGCAAAAGAGGCAATACTGATTTTTAAAAATTTTTTCATTNNAGTCGTTTTACCAATTCATTTATGGTATTTTTTTGTTCTTTTATTTCTTCTTTTTGTTTATCTATTTCATTCTGCTGTTCTTTAAATGCATTAATATAGGCCATCATAATGGGGTGAATATCTAAACTCAGAAACCCATTATCGTTTTTCTTTACAGCTTCCGGGAAAACCTTTTGCACTTCCTGTGCACTAAAGCCATAAAATTCCTCATTTGATGGTAAATGCAGCGGGTTATCTTTTTTATAATTATACCGTATGGTTTGAAGTTTTAAAATATCTGTAAGCCCTTTTGTATAATTGCCGTGGATATCTTTTAGCCTTTCATCGGAAGAAATAGCCCATAATGCAGACCCCGGCTTGGCTGCAGAGTTTGTCGTTAACTCAAGTTGATATGCCGGCGCTGCAGTGCCAATGCCAACCCTCCCGGGGGCGCCTAATCCAACAGAGAGGCTTATTGTACCCCCTCCAATAAAATTAAACTGATCGGGTGCATCGCTATACTGCAAGCCCCAGGTTTGGAAGGCTTTGCTATGGGCAATTATCATCCTACTTGGATTAGCTGTTCCAGACCTATACATATTTATCATAGTACCGATATTGGGAAATTGAATGGTTCCTGAATTACCCACAGAAAAAGAATTGGCAACAGAAAAAGTAGAATCGGGAGCAATAGTGCCTATACCCACATTTACAGAAGCCATTGCTCCATTTACGCCGTTGATACTTCCTAACACCATGCTGTTACTTTGCCCAACATAGGCATTTGCACCAATAGCTGAAGCATTTGTAAGGTTTGAAGCTAATGCGTCGGAATTAGCTCCTAAAAAAACATTTTTTGTACCGGCAATATTGGTAAATCCTGCGAGGCTGCCGATCCCGGTATTGGCATTATTGTTGGTATTCCATAAGCTTCCTCCTCCAACTGCCGTATTTTCATTTCCAGATTCTCTTTCGCCAAGAGCAAAATTTCCAATTGCTGTATTTAAGTTTCCGGAAGTATGATCCTTAAATGCCCAGGAGCCTAATACTACATTATTACTTCCCGATGTAAGATTCCTGGATGAGCTATCTCCAATGCTTACATTATAATTTCCGTTTGAAATACTACTCAATGAAAAGCTACCTATTGCATTATTTTGAAACCCGGTTACATTATTAAACAGAGCCCGGTTACCAATGCCAATATTTGGTCCGTTACGGTTCCAGAAAAGAGCACTGTCACCAATGGCAACATTATAATTGCCCACCCTGTTATCTACCAGTGCCCTTGTGCCTATTGCCACATTTCCTTTACCCGTAGTGTTAAAATACATAGGCCCAAGCCCCACTGCCGTATTACTTTTACCGCTGGTTAAGTAGGTTAATGTGTAAGCGCCAATTCCTACATTTTCTATACCGGTTATAGAATCATTTAATNNTTCATCAGCATAATTTTTATACCCGGCTGCATAGCCAATTATAGTTGTATAATTAATGTTTGATGTATTGGTTGTTGTGTTTAGGCCCGAAGCAAAATATCCAATTGCCGTGTTACCATCACCTCCACGGCTAATCATTGCCCCTCGTCCTAAAGCGGTATTCCATCTTGCCGAATCGGTAAATTCAATGGCGCCTACACCAATGGCTGTATTTTCTGAACCCACAAAGGTATTTCGCAGAGAGCGCCAACCTACTGCAGTATTTAAACTACCGGATGTATCGGCTGTCATTGATTCAAAACCAATTGCTGTATTATAATTGCCAATTTGATGATTGACTAATGAAATTGAACCCAGTGATGTATTACCCACTGCTGAAGTATTGTTGCTAAGTGCATTAAACCCAATTGCGGTATTATCGTTACCCCGGTTCTTTTGCAAGGCAGAATCCCCTACACCCACATTACGGGATGGGGCGGAACCAGAGACAAAAGTAGCAGGAGAAAATATACTCATGGCCATATGGCCAATGGCTACATTTTTACTTCCATAGGCATTACCGGTTAATGCGCCATAACCAATCATGGTGTTTTCTGTGCCTTCACTTAAATTATTGGAATTCCATGAATTTCCCCAGCCCGCCCAGGCGCCAATAGCCGTATTATAATCCCGGTTATTATAAAATAATGCTTCATAGCCTACTGCAGTAACCCTATCGGCAGTATCCTGGGCATACAATGCATTTGCACCGATCGCTGTATTTAAATCTCCAAATGTACTGCTCCTTAAACTGGATACACCAAGGCCGGTATTGAGAATACCTTTTGTTCTGTTTTGCATGGAAACATAGCCTATTGCCGTATTCCAGTAACCGGCGGTATCTGCGCTTAAGGCATCTGCCCCAAAAGCGCTATTGCCATAATACCTTCCTTTTCTAAAACTATTGTTTCCTACAGCGGTATTATTTGTCAAGTTACCCAATGTTGCAATTGCTTCATACATTGCGGCATTACCAATGGCGGTATTATTGCTTCCTGTTTTTGCAGAAGCTAATGTATAACTTCCTAAAGCCGTATTAGCGCCGGTAGTGGTTATACTATCCATACTTAAATACCCGATTGCTGTATTGGGGTAAGTAGCGGTTGTATTGGTTAGCGCACGGCTGCCAATGGCTATATGCCTGCCTCCATATTGGCTATTGGAAAGGGTTTTAAATCCTACGGCTACATTATCGCTTCCTACCGAATAAAACATGGCGGAATCGCCAATTGATACATTGCGTTTATAATTATCGTTGGTAGGAACATCACCAATAAAATATCCCATACCTTGTAAAGAGCGGTTACCAATGGCCACATTTTTACTGCCGGTATTGGTATAATAACCTGCGGCATAACCGAGGTAGGTGTTTTCAACACCCAGTAAAGGACTGGTTTGTGCATAACTAACCATTGTGCCGCTTGAATGCCCATAAGCTACATTGCTATTCCGATTATTGTAAAACAAACTTTGAAATCCAATGGCAGTGTTTCTTGAAGAATCATTGCTATATAAAGCTTGTGTGCCAATGGCAATATTATTATACCCACTATCATTTTGCCGCTGCGACCACAAGCCTATGCTAATATTACCATCACCTTTTATTGCAGACTCAAATGATCCTGCGCCTATGGCTACATTTACATTACCGGTTTCATTTTTGTGCATGGCATTATCGCCAATAGCTACATTTTGCCCGCCACCGGTTATGCTTGACATGGCATTATTGCCCACGGCTACATTTACATGGCCCGTTATTGGCCCTTTTATTCCTTTTAATGCACTGCTGCCAAAAGCTGTATTACCATTGCCGCTGGTATTATTTAACAAGGCGCTATCGCCAAAGGCAGATAAAAGTGTACCAGAAACATTATTAAAGCCTGCAGCAGCACCAATAAAGTAATTTTTTTTGCCCGTATTTAACTGGCCCATCCACAAATTATTTTGGCGAAGCATCAAAGGTTTGTTATCCAGCGTTCCCAAAAAATTTATGGCAGTATCGGTACCCGTATTTCCCGTTGTAAGCCAGCCTACTTTGGTATTGGCATTGGCAAGCCACACCCATTGTGTACCATCAAAATAATGAAAACCTGTACTGTCGGGCCCGGATTGATATACGAGCAAACCTGTTGCCGGTGCAGCAATAGCATTTTTTTGGGCCTTGGTCATTCTTGGAATAAGCATTCCCTTTGCCGTACTGGTAATATCTAATATGGCGCTATTGTCGGCTACAGCGCCTGTGGTTTTCACCGCAAGGGATT
>JRYE01008001.1_pt1 | contig 18009 bp, 16 predicted proteins | sample 235321 | NCBI WGS metagenome assembly JRYE01 (sample SAMN03074214, study PRJNA261473) | activated sludge metagenome | biome: Common Effluent Treatment Plant; feature: Wastewater; material: Activated sludge; isolation source: activated biomass in a lab-scale reactor treating industrial wastewater at... | reverse complement strand
GGCCTCCTCCACGCCCTGCTCACCGGACTCGCCCTCCGCAGCGGGTTCGGCACGCTCGCCATTATCACCGTCGGCATCTCCTGCGTCGTGACGACCCTTGGCGAACTCCGCGATCGCCGCGCCCTCCTCCGCCTCTCCATCTTCACCGCGCTGGGCGTTGGTCTCGCCACCATCGTCTTTGGCATCATCGATCGGCCCATCCTCGCCGACCCTGCCAGCACCGTGGACACGGGACTCATCGTGCTCCGCGAGATCTTCAATGACGCGCTCCTCGCCGCGGGCGGGATGTTCGCCCTTGGCGCCGCGACGCTCATGTTCCTCCAGCAGCTCGAGCGCATGTTCGACGTCGTCACGGGCCTGCGTCTCATCGAACTCCGCGACCCTAAGAACCCCTTGCTCCGAGAGCTCCAGCAGCGCGCGCCGGGAACGTACAACCACTCACTGAACGTCGCCGCCCTCGCCGAGTCCGCCGCCGATGCGATCCACGCCAATGGTCTGCTCACCTATGTCGGCGCCCTCTACCACGACATCGGGAAGATGAACAAGCCCGAGTACTTCGTCGAGAACCAGATCCCCGGCACCAACAAGCACGACCGTCTCAGCCCCGCCATGAGCCTTCTGGTCGTCGTCGGGCACGTGAAGGACGGCATGGAACTCGCCCGCGAGTACAAGCTCCCCAAGCAACTCCAGCACATCATCGAGGCCCACCACGGCACCACGCTCGTCGAGTACTTCTACCACCGCGCGAAGCAACAGGCCCTGACCTCCGGCGATTCGCGCGACGAGGCCCACATTCCCGACGAGGTCGAGTATCGCTATCCCGGCCCGCGCCCGCGCACCAAGGAGGTCGCCGTGCTCATGGTCTGCGACGCCGTCGAGAGCGCCACCCGCGCCATGAGCGACCCCACGCCGAGCCGCATCGAGGCCTTGGTCGATTCCATCGCCAACAAACGACTCCTCGATGGGCAGTTCGACGACTGCGAACTCACGCTACGCGAACTCAAGGTCATCACCGAGAGCGTCAGCCGGACCCTCGCCAGCATGTACCACGGGCGGATCGCGTATCCGACCGACAAACAAGACCGCGCCGACGCCCGCCCGAAGGATGCCGTGGAGGACACCGAGCTCCCCAGTATCAAGCAGGCTTGACCGTCGTCGTCTCCACGCGATCGATTCCAGGCTCTCCGTGCCCGCCGCCCGCGTAGTGCGTTTCCAGCATCCGTCGCCAGTCCGCGTGCGATTCCACCGCGATCATCGCCTTACGAACCGACTCGACCTCCGGGTGGTGGGCGGCGAAGCGGATCCCGAACTTGCGGATCATCCGGCTCGACGCCTCCTCACCATGTCGCATCCCGCGATTGACCGCGAGCAGCAGCTCGAAGTGCTCCTCGAGCACGCCGCGTTGCTCCTCGAGGGTCGGGTTCGTCGCGCGTTCCCCCGCGAGAATCTGCCTCGCCTGGCGGAAGATCCACGGATTCCCGATGCACCCGCGCGCCACCGATACCGCCGCCACCCCGGCGTATCCGATCATCCTGAAGATGTCCCCCGCCGACCACACATCACCGCTCCCCAGAATCGGGAAGCCCTCGTGGCGTCGCACGATGTCTCGGAGCACATCCCAGCGGCTCGGGCCCACATACTTCTGCCGCACCGTCCGCCCGTGGACCGTCGCCCACGCGTACCCAAGATCGCGCACCGCGATCAGGATCCGCTCGAAGTTCGCCGCCATCTCGGGCGTGTCGTCGAAACTCCGGCGCAACTTCACCGTGCACGCCACGCTCGCCGGCAGCGCGTCGCGCACGGCCTTGAGGATCCGGATCGCGCCCTCGGGCTCTGCCAGCCAGTGCCCACCCCTCGCCTTGCTCGCGATTTTCTTCACCGGGCACGCGAGATTCACATCAATTACCTCGAACGAGCGCACGGCCTCGCCGCCGCGTGATCGAGTCTGAGTCGAGGAATCACACACAATCGGCGTGTCTTCAGTGGCACCATCCTCGCGCCCAAGTTCGTCTTCGTCCTCGCCACACACGACCCATTCGATGACCTCGCCCCCGGGCTGACGCAGCGTCTCCGCCGGCCGATTATCCCCGGGTCCCAGGCGTCCCCGATACGCCAGACGGCGATATTCACGCTCGGTCCGCGCCCCTTGTTCGATCATCTTCAATGCGGCCGCCGCCATTTCCTCCGGGTCGCTCCCCATGATCTGCCCCGCCAACGGATGGTCCCCCGCTCCACCGGGCACGTTGTCGTGTAACTCTCCCAGGTCCGCCTTCGCGAAGCCTCGCCCGCCCGCCAAGAGGGTCCGATCCAGGAGCGCCTCGGTCACGCAATAGGGGCACCCATGGCGCCGGGCGATCAGCCGCATCGCCGCGTCTGAGTATCCCGCGAGCCCGGCCTGAAAAAACGGAGCATCAAATCCGGGCACGATCGCGGGGAGACGCTGATCCACACCGCCCATCTCGCGGACCCGCCGGGCCACTTCCAGCGGATTGATCCCCTCGCCCCCCGGTGCAATTGCCGCCGATGGAGCGGTCGCGTTGTTGCTCTCGCACGACATCGCACAGATTATATGGAATCATGACTCGACCCAAAGCCACGCTCGCTCCCCTCGCCACGCTCATGCTCACCCTCGGCCTCGCCGCGTGCGCCTCCACCATCCCGCCCAAGGACCAGTGGAGGCGCTTCCCCGACGCCCTTGCCCAGACCACAACCGCTGACATCCAAGTCGTCCGCGATTCGACCACCATCTCGCTCACGAACACCACCGCCAGCCCACTGGCCCCCTCGATCCTCTGGCTCAACCGCCGATTCGCACGCCCGATTCCGCGATTCGACGTCGGCCAGTCCCTGACCATCGAACTCGACTCGTTCGTCGATGAGAACGGCGAGCGTTTCCGTGCTGGCGGCTTCTTCGCCTCCGAGGCCCCCGAGAAACTCGTCCAGGCCCAACTCGAACTCCCTCCGAGCGAATCCAGCCGTCAACCCCAACTCGTCGGCCTCGTCGTGATCGCCGAATAGGAGGCCAGCCATGCCCAACATCCTCGTTGTCGGCCCGCACCCCGACGACCAAGAAATCGGCATGGGCGGCACCATCGCCCTCCTCGCCGGGCAAGGCCACAACGTCCTGCTCCTCGACATGACCGACGGCTGCCCCACCCCCGTGGGCGACCGTCCTACTCGGCTGAAAGAAGCCGCAGATGCCGCTCGCATTCTGGACAACGCCACCGGTCGCGTCCGCCGCGTGCTTCTGGATCTTACCAACCGACTCGTCCAACACACGGTCGATGCTCGACACGCGGTCGCCGGCGTCATCCGCGCCCACCAGGCCTCGATTCTCTTCATGCCCCATCCCGAAGACGCGCACCCCGACCATATCGCCACCTCGCGTATCGTCGAGGACGCCCGCTTCGACGCCAAACTCACCAAGTTCGACCCGCCCGTCCCTGAAGCCCTCGGAGGCCAATCCAAACTCGGCCCACCCATCTACCCCAAGTGGGTCTTCTACTACTTCTGTTCCCACCTACGGGCCGTCCCCAACCCTTCCTTTCTCATCGATACCTCGACCACCTTCGAGCGCAAGCGCCGCGCCGTCGAGGCCTATGCCTCACAGTTCGGGCACAACCCGATCAACGCCGGTTTTCCCGATCGCCTTGAGGCCCAGGACNNGCCGCTGCCGCCGCCGAACCGTTCTTCACGAAGGAACCGCTCGGCCTGCGCGCCCTCGACGCTCTCGCCTGATCCACCGATCGTCACGCACGCCGTATCCTCTTGCTTATACCGTGAATCCCACCGCTCAACTCCTGGCTCCCGAAGTCCGCGAACTTATCCAGCGTGGTCACTACGGCGAGTTGCGCCACATCCTCCACGAACTCCCCCCTGCCGACGTCGCCGACATCCTCGCGGATATTGAGCCCGAACTTGCCGCGCTGGGCTTTCGCTTCCTCCCGCGTGACGACGCGGGCGAGGTATTCTCGTATCTCGAGCAGGACTCGCAAGAAGAACTCATCAAGAAACTCGGGACCGAGACCGCCGCCCAGGTCGTCGAGGCGATGAGCGCCGACGACCGTGCCCGGCTCCTCGACGAACTCCCGGCCGAGGTCGCCACGCGAATTGTCGGCTCGCTCTCGCCCGAAGAACGAAGGGTCACCCAGGCGATCCTCGGCTATCCCGAGGACTCCGTCGGGCGGCTCATGACCCCCGACTACATCCGCGTCCGCCCGGAGTGGACCGTCGCCCAAGTGCTCGACCACATCCAGCGTCACGGGCGCGACGCCGAGACGCTGAACGTGCTCTATGTCATCGACGACGCCGGCAAACTCGTGGACGACATCCGCCTCCGTCACGTCCTCCTCGCGCAGCGCGATACGCGCATCGCCGACCTCATGGACAATAACTACTACGCCCTCCGTGCCGACCAGCCCCAGGAGGAGGCCGTCCAGATGATGAGCCGCTACGACCGGACCGCACTTCCGGTTGTCGATTCCAAGGGCGTCCTCGTGGGCATCGTCACCGTGGACGACGTCACGGACGTCGCTGAGGAGGAGGCCACTGAGGACATACAGAAACTCGGAGGCGTTGCGGCCCTGGAATCGCCCTACATCATCACGGGCCATGTCGAGATGTACCGTAAGCGGGCCGTCTGGCTCTCGGCGCTTTTCGTCGGGCAGACCATCACCATCCTCGTCCTTGGCGGCTTCCAGGACCAACTCGACAAGGCCACCGTCCTCTCCATCTTCATGCCCCTGGTCATCTCCTGTGGCGGCAACTCGGGGTCCCAGGCGGCGACGCTTGTCACCCGCGCGCTCGCGCTCGGCGAGGTCGGCGTCGGCGACTGGTGGCGCATCGTCCGGCGCGAGTTCGTATCCGCCTCCCTCCTCGCCGTCACGCTCGCGATCATGGGCTTGCTCTGCGTGCAGTTCTTCACCAACATCCTCAAGCGTCCCGAGACCGAGTTCTCGAATCACCTGGGCGTGACCGTCGCCGCCGCCATCGCCGGAGTCGTCCTCTGGGGCACCGTCGCCGGCGCCACGCTTCCCCTCATTCTCAAGCGATTCCGGCTCGACCCCGCCACCGCGTCCAGTCCCCTTGTCGCCACGCTCATGGACGCCAGCGGCACCATCATCTACTTCACGCTCGCCATCTCCATCCTCACCGGCACCGTCCTCTAAGCCCCGGTCATCTTCCTCAAGACACACGACCGGAACGTCCGCCCCTCGACCCGATACTTCCGTTCGAAGTTCGTCCCCACGATCTCGTCCGCCCCGACCCACGCCGGGGGCACGAACTCATGCCTCGTGAACGCGGGCGCAGAGGCCACCATGCGCCGGGCCGCTGGCGCGTCCGCCGCGATCGTCGTGTCCGTCCACGCCGAGAAGTGCTCCTCATCCCACGCCCACAACTCCGCGTGGTCCGTGACCACGCGCAACTCGCCGCCCGGCAGGAGCACTCGCCACGCCTCTGCTAGAAACCGATGCTGCACCACGCGATTCTTGTGGTGCCTCGACTTCGGCCAGGGATCCGAGAAGTACAGATGGATCACCCGCACGATCCCGCTCGGGCATCGCCAGCGGATGAACTCCGTCGCGTCCGTTCGCAGCATGCGCACGTTCGTGTACCCATGCCGCCGCAGCCGGTCCGCGGCGTACGCGTAAAACTCCCCGGCCCACTCGATGCCGAGATAGTTCACGCCCGGGTTCGCCCCGGCCTCGCCCACCAGGAACGTCCCCTTCCCGCTCCCGATCTCGATCTCGAATGGCCTTGATGCGTCCGCGAACCACGCCCGCGGGTCCACGCGCCCACGTTCCGGATCCGTCATCGCCTCGTCCGGCAGCGAGGGGAGTTCCTCCGGCGTCACGCCGATGATGCCCGGAGCGACATCCAACTCCCGATCTGGATCAAACGCCTCGCCCATGGGTCACCGCCCTGCCTCGATGCGTGTGAAGCGTTTCTTCAGGCCCAGAATCGGGCGTTCGATCGCGACGAACGAGACCGACGCGATCAGAATCGTCGCCAGCAGCACCACGACAAACTCCACGGGCGACTGACTCCATCCGTGCGACGCCAGCCTCGATCGCACCGGANNACAGATACATCCCGTAACTGATCCGCCCGACCCAGACGATCGGCCGCCACGACAACGGCCGGCGCAGCGCGTGGTCCTCGCGAATCACGCACGACGCGACGAAGATTGTCATCGCGATCTGGATCAAGAGGCGAGGCCACCCCTGGATGTCGCCCCCGATGTTGCACAGCCCGAGCAAGAGCACCAGGCACCCCACGGGCGCCATCGCCGGCGAGAGCACCCTGGCGATCCGATCGAACCACGCCTTGTGGTCCATCAGGTGCGCCAGCAGCACCCCAAGCAGAATCGGGGTGAAGGTCGTCTGCATGATCGGGAGTTCGGTCCACCGCGCTCCGAGAGTCGTCTCCAAGACCTGGCCCACGCCTGGCGCGCGGAAGTTGATCGCCTGGCTCACGCCGAGCAGGAGTGCCAAAAGCCCCATCCGCCAGCGTCGTCCAAGGCCGAACTCCGCCAATGACCACAGGATGTAGAACTGCTCTTCCGTCGCGAGCGACCACGTGATCCCCAGGTTGTTCGCCTGAAAATCCGGATGCAGGAAGTTCGACGTGTACGTCGCGTACCAGGGGAGCGCCCGGAAGAAGACCTCGCCGCTCGCGGGGTCCTTGTGGAGCACGTGCTCCTTCACCAGGTACAGCGCCGCGACGCCGAAGAGCACGAGGTAGTAGATCGGAAAGATCCGCAGCGTCCGCCTCGCGTAGAAGTCCTTGAGCGAGATCCCGCCATGCCTGGTCCGTTCGCGCTGCAGGAGCGTCGAGATCAGGAAGCCGCTGAGGACGAAGAACATGTCCACGCCGAGGTAGCCCACCTGGCTCATCGGGAGCCAGTGCGTCTCGCCCGCCGCCAACTCCTGTATCGCGGTGTGATGCCAGACGACGCCGAGAATGCACAGCGCCCGCACGCCATCCAGCGAGCCGAACTGCTTCTGCGCCAGGAACGCGCCATGCGTTCCCGCCGGCGGTATCGAAGTTGCGTTGGGGTGTTCGTTCATGATCTCGTGTAGGGACTCGAGTCGACCGATGCCTCGATCATCTGGCGGTGAGTGGACTTGCAGCGGCCGTGAAGTGTACAGGTGGTTTGCGGCGGCGGCTCTCGCACAAAGGGCGTGAGCCTCTCGGGGTCAAGAGCACCGAGGGGTCAGCGTTGGCTCCGAATGGCACGCGGAAAGGGCTCTCCATTGGAGCGCGATGCCAAGGGTGGGTGCGATCGCCACCCCACGAGCCCGCCTGGAGAACGGTTTTTTGACTAGTCGTCGAGGTGGATGGGGAGACCACACTCGGGGCAGCGGTTGTCCTCGACGTCTTTGAGGTCGTAGTTGCAGTTCTGGCAGCGGGTGGATCGTTGGATGTCTTTGGGGCCCGGATCGTCCTGGATCTGGCGGGTGACGCGGAGGGCGTAGATGATGGCGGCGATGGTGAGAACGAGGACAAAGGGGAGCACGGGCGGGTACAGCCAGAAGGCGAGCATGAGCGCGATGAAGAAGACGACGGGGATGAGGATCCAGAAGGGGATGGGTTTGTCGTCCATGGTGGCTCTCAATGGTGATTGTCCGGCGCTGTTTCTGCCGGTTCGACGTGGACGAGCACGTGGACGACGGTCGGGATGGCGCGGCGGATATCGGCCTTGACGCGGCCGGCAATGGCATGCCCCTCTCGAACAGTGGCGTTGGGATCGACGTGGATGTGCATGTCGACCAGAAAACCCCGACCGCTCTTCCGGGCGTGGACTTTCTCGATGAGTCGGACACCGTCGTCCTTGGCCGCGATGTGCTCAACCTTTCTGGCGATGATTGGAGAGTCCGCGTCGAGGAGTTCGCGGAGATTTGGGGAGGTGAGTCGAAACGCGGTCCAGAGAATGATCAGTGCGGCGAAGATGGCCGCGATCTCGTCCGCCAGGATCAGGCGCGGTGCACCGAAGAGCGATGGGCCGACGACCGCGACGAGAATGCCGATGAATGCCGCGGCGGAGGTGATGGCATCGGAGCGATGATGCCACGCGTCGGCGCGGGCCACATCGGACTCGAAGGTCTCGGCGCCGCGAATGATGACCCGGAAGAGGGCTTCCTTGATCACAATGACCACGATGAGGACGGCAAGCGTCCATGGCGCCGGCGGAGTATGTGGTGTAAGAAGTTGAGTCGTCGCGCGGGCGATGATGACGATGGCGGCAAGTACGAGGAGGAGGCCGACGGCGATGGCGGCGATCGCTTCGGCGCGGCCGTAGCCGTAGGGGTAGCGTTCATCGGGCCCGCGGCTTCCGACGTGTAAGCCGAACCAGACGATGCTCGACCCCACGGTATCGGCAAGAGACTCGACGGCGTCCGCAACGAGGGCGCTGGAATGGCCAAGGAGTCCCGCGACCAGTTTCCCGGCCGCGAGAGCGACACTGGCGGCAAGGCCGACGAGTGTGTTTCGTTGAAGAGTGGCGGTGGACATGCGAGACGAGTGCGATTAGAGACGTTCGAAGCCCGGGAGCGGACCGACGAGGGGGAGACAGTATTCGATGAACTTTCGTGAGACGTTGTTGTGCCCGTTGATGAACTCTTTGGGGAGGTGTCGGGTCTTGGCGGCGACGGCAGCGAGGTCGACACGTTTGAACTCGCTGACGTAGGGCTCGCTGCCGCCGAAGACGGAAGAGCCCGAGGANNGGCGATGCTGGCATCGTGGATGCCGGAGAGGGCGAGTTGGGCGGCGAACTGGCCGGCTCGTCGGGCCTCAATCCGATCGATTGGGCTTGGGTCCGGCCAGCAGCGTTGGACATAGCCGAAGGTGTCGGCACGGACGCGTGGGGGCTTTCCACCCGCGGGCGTGAGTTTGTCCTTGAGGTAATCGCCGAGTTGGTCGCCGAGGGCGCCGCTGCCGGAGAGTTGGGCGTTGCCATGCGCATCGACCTGGGCGTTCTTGATGAGTGTGGCGGCGATGGGGTTGTGGTTCTTGTCCTGGATCCCCTCGCTGACGGCGATGTGGCAGCGGCCTTTCTTGGAATAGACGGCGTCGACATCGGCAACGAAGCGGTCCATGTCGAAGGGGACCTCGGGGAGATAGATGAGTTGGGGGCCATCGGTGCTGGCACCCTCGAGGTACTCGTCGCGGTCGTGGCGTCGGGCGAGGGCGCTGGCGGCGGTGAGGAATCCGGCGTGGCGTCCCATGATGACATTGATCTTGATGCCGGGGAGGGAGATGTTGTCCATGAAGTCGGCCATGCAGGCCATGGCGACGAAGCGGGCGGCGGAGGGGAACCCGGGGGTGTGGTCGTTCTCGACGAGGTCGTTGTCCACGGTCTTGGGGACGTGGAAGCAGCGGAGGTCGTAGTTGGTGTGGACGGCCATCTCGCGGACGATGCGGCAGGTGTCGCAGGAGTCGTTGCCACCAATGTAGAAGAAGTAACGGATGTTGTTTGTCTTGCAGGCGTCGAGGATTCGTTCGCAGTAGGCGGCGTCGGGCTTGTCGCGGGTGCTGCCGAGGGCGGCGCTGGGAGAGAGCGCGAGGCGGTCGAGTCGGTCCTGGTGGGCGGTGGTGAGGTCATGGAAATCTGACTTCGTGAGGCCGCGGACTCCGTGGCGCATGCCGAGTACTCTGGGGACGATGCCCGCGGCGTGGAGGCCGGCACGGAGGGACTCGACGACGCCGACGAGGGACTGGTTGATGACGGCGGTGGGGCCGCCGGACTGGCCGATGACGGCGTTGCCGCGTGGGAGCGAGGTAATGGCGGCGATGGATTCGGGCTTCGCGGGCGTGGTGGCGGACATGTCGGCTCCGGGATGGTGCATGGAGATGCTTGAGATACTTTGGATTTGGTTCGCGAGATCGTACGGATTCTCGGGCGTTGGGTGTGGTTCGGTTCTGATTGGAGGGTTGATCGTTGGAGGCCGTGCGGTCGTTGCAGAGCGCACAGGCGGCAAGCCTTGGAGATGAACCGGTTGCACGGCGCGTGCCTGAATCGGAGATTCCCCATGCCGAGGGCTGTTCTCGCCGGGGTCCGGGTCGTGCCGAGGCGACGAGGGTGGCGAATCGGTGGATTGAAGGGGGAGTGGAACATGTCGGCGCGAGCGCGTGTGATGGCGGGTGTGATGGGGCTGGCGCTGGTGGCCGGTGCTCGCGGATCGATCTGGCTGGAATCGTCGGACGCGGGGGCGCTGCCCTCCTTGGATCAGATGACGATCGGCGTCGGTTCGCTCGACTCGATCGAGGGGATGCTGTCGGATCGATCGGACGTGGACATGTTCCGCATCACGATCGCCGATACGTCTCTGTTCGAGGCGATGGTGACGAACACGACGCAAGATACGCAGTTGTACCTTTTCACGAGGGACGGGCACGGCGTGGTGATGAACGACGACGATCCGACCGGAAGTGGATCGCTGCGCTCGCGGATCGATGGGGCGTCTGTCCCGGCTCTGGGGACGTACCTTCTGGCGATCACGCGGTATAACCGCGACCCGCGCGACACGAACGGCCGGAGTTTGTGGAAGGACATGCCTTACAGCACGATCCGGCAGCCGGATGGGCCTGGGAAGAACTCGGCGATCACGAGGTGGTCATCGACAACGGNNACACGATCGCGATGACGGGGGCGACGTTCGCGGTGACGCCATCGCCTGGGTCGCTGGCGCTGCTGGGGCTGGGCGGGATGGTGATCCTGCGGCGAGAGCGAGGCGTGCTTGCCTGAGTTGTGACGTTGGGTGTGTGCCGAAAATCGCCGAGCGTTGAAGGCTCTGCGCCCAGGAAACAATCGGCGTTGGGGTCAACCGTTTGCGGGCACAGTCCGTACAGTGGATGATGCGTGTCCCGGCGTTGATGTTGATCTGGGGTGCTTTCGCGGGAGTCGCGTCCGCGGCTGAGCCGTTCGATTTTTCGATGGCGTCGTCGAGGCGTGTGGATGTCGTGATGATCGGGGACTCGAACCAGGTGCTTGGTGGGCACGGGTGGGATGAGGGGTACGCGGCGGTGCTCGCCGAGCGGTATGGCGAGTTTGCGACGGGTGTGTTCTCGGTGGGGGAGAACAAACAAAGTGGCGCGGGCGCGGGGTACAAGGCGAACGCGGTGGCCACGACGGGGATGCGGAACGCTCGCACCGAAGGCGCGCCGGAGCNNTCGGCCGAGGGTGAGTACCTCTTCGCGAACTATCTCGAGGTGTACAAGTCCCGCCTGACGGTGCTGCCCGGGCCGGGGATGGATATCCAGCGTGGCTCGGTGCTCGATCACGATTCGCGGCTTCGGTTCTGGTACTCGTACGGGACATATCCGAGCGGGAACGGGTCGTTTACGCCCTCGATCCGGAGCGACGAGGATCCGTTCGGCGTCTATCTCCGTGGGGATCGGATCTCGACACGTGGCGAGTGGGGGGTGCATCTTGGGACACTGGACCTGGAGGCGAGCACTCCCGGGGGACGGTCCGGGGCGTTGGGATTCTTTTTCTTCAACAACGCGGAGCCGCTCGTCGCCCCGGCGTTATTTTATTATGTTCGAGCGGAGGATTTGGACAGGCCGACGGGGACATCGGTGAGCACGCTGTACTACGGCGGCGGCCGGTCGGCCCGAGACATGGCGCACACCCTGCAGATCATGAAGGATGACACGATTGGGTTGTTCTTTGAGCACATCCTGCGTGCGAATCGGCGAGGATCGATTGTGGTGCGCATGAACAGCGGGCTGAACGATCGCGAGGAGACAGAACCATCGGTCGGGCCGGCCCGGGTGGCGCAGGGCAACTCGGCGGCGGCATACGCGGACAACATGGTGGCGATGATCCGGCGGATCCAGGAGTACGCCGAGAAGAACCATCTCGACGCGTCGCAACTGCACTTTGTGATCTCAACCTCGCATCCGATCTCGACGCCGAACGATCCGAAACTCACGTCGTATGAGCAGGCGGCGTTGGGTGTGCCGGCGATGGTGCCGGGGGCGTCCGTGCGTGTGGTGATCCTGTCCTCGCTGATCACGGCGGACGAGATGTCGGCGGCGGGGTATTACAACACGTCCGAGGACCACGCGCACCTGACCCGTGACGGGTATGTGGAGTTGTCCCGGCGGGAGATCGACACGCTCACGAACTAGGCACCTTACCACACGCGATCCTGTGGACGCGATGGCCGCAGGCGAGATGCCTCTGCCATGAGATTCAGGAGAGATTTGGGAGAGTCGGGCGGGGCGCCCATCCTCGCGGGCTGGTGGAGTTGGGCCGTTGTGGCGATGTTCAGACGAAGCGGACCTCGCCCTCGTTTGAGGCGGACTTGGCACGGACGACTTTTCCGATGACGTGGACTTTCTCGCCGAGTTTCTCGAGTTTGTCCTTGATGGACTGGGCGAACGTGGGTCGGACGATTACGCAGTAGCCGATGCCCATGTTGAAGACACGCCACATCTCGTCTTCGGGGACGTTGCCCTGGGCCTGGAGGAAAGAGAAGAGGGCGGGGCGTGGCCAGCTTGAGCGATCAACGAGGGCGTCGAGGCCTTTGGGGAGCGCTCGGCAGAGGTTCCCGGCCATGCCGCTTCCGGTGATATGGGCCATGCCGCTGATGACGTTCTTGACTCGGTAGCCCCGGATGAGTTTCGTGATGCTGGGGGCGTAGAGGCGAGTGGGGGTCAGGAGGACATGACCGAGAGGCCGTGTTGGATCGAGTGTTGGCTCGGACTTGCGGAGATCGAGTTTGGATTCTCGTTGGGCCTTCTCGATGATCTTGCGGACGAGGGTGTAGCCGTTGCTGTGGATGCCGTCGGACTCGAGGCCGAGGATGACGTCGTTGGGCTTGACGCGTGTGGGGTTCTGGGCTCGTTTGAGGTCGACCACACCGACGCAGAATCCGGCGAGATCGAAGTCGTCCTTGGCGTAGACGTCGGGCATGTGGGCGGTCTCGCCGCCGAGCAGGGCGCAGTCGCAGGCCTTGCAGGCGTTGGCGATGCCCTCGACGAGTTGGTGGAGGAAGACGTTGTCGAGTTTGGGCGTGGCGATGTAATCGAGGAAGAAGAGGGGCTCGGCGCCCTGGACGACGAGGTCATTGACGTTCATGGCGACGAGATCGATGCCGACGGTGTTGAAGATGTTGAGGTCGCGGGCGAGGAGGACCTTGGTGCCGACGCCGTCGCAGCAGGCGACGAGGACGGGGTCCTTGTAGTTCCTCGCGAAGAGTCTGGCGTTGAAATCGAGGCGGAAGAGTCCGGCGAATCCTCCGGGATTGGGGATGACGCGGGTGGTGTGGGTCTTTTTGAGCATCGAGTCGAGGGACTCGGTGAAGGCGTCCTTCTGGTCGATGTCGACGCCGGCGGCGGCGTAGGTGAGAGCGTTGGACGCTTGGGGCGCGGACTTTCTGGGACGTTTGGCGGCGGGTCGGGTGGAGGGCGAGGGCATGATGGGAGGGTAGTGGGGCTGTCGCGGGGTGTGGATTTGTGGATGGCAGGGTGGTGATGGAGTTTCTACACTTGTGCCCAATCGTCCGCGGGTTGTCGTGGGCGTTTTCATGGGTGATCTGGCACAGCACGAAGAGAGGTGTGGGAATGTCGCGCACTCGTTTGTTCACGTCGGAATCGGTGTCGATGGGTCACCCGGACAAGGTTGCGGACCAGATCTCGGACGCCGTCCTGGACGCGATGCTGGAGCAGGACCCGTACTCACGCGTGGCGTGCGAGACGATGTGCTCGACGGGCATGGTGGTCGTGGCGGGCGAGGTGACGACGAAGGCGTACGTCGAGATTCCCGACATCGTCCGCGAGACGATCAAGGCGATCGGGTACACGAGCGGCGACATGGCGTTCGACTATGAGTCGTGCGCGGTCTTGAGCAGCATCAAGCGTCAGAGCCCGGACATCGCGATGGGTGTGGACCGTGAGGGGGCGGGGGACCAGGGGATGATGTTCGGGTTCGCGTGCAAGCAGACTCCCGAGTTGATGCCGTTGCCGATTCAACTCGCCCATCGATTGGTGGAGCAGCAGGCGTCGGTGCGTCAGCAGGGGATCATCCCGGGGCTGAGGCCTGACGCGAAGAGCCAGGTGACGGTCGAGATGGACGGGAGCAAGCCGGTCCGCGTGGACACGGTGGTCCTCTCGACGCAGCACGACAAGACGTGGAACGAGCGTCAGGATGCGCTGAAGAAGGCCGTGGAGAACGAGATTCTGAAGCCCGTGCTGAAGGACTGGTGGAACCCGGGGATCACGGTGCACGTGAACCCGACGGGCCGATTCGAGATCGGCGGGCCCCACGGTGACTGCGGCCTGACGGGACGGAAGATCATCGTGGACACGTACGGCGGCTACGGACGCCACGGTGGCGGGGCGTTTAGCGGGAAGGACCCGACCAAGGTCGATCGCTCGGCGGCGTACATGGCTCGGTACATCGCGAAGAACATCGTGGCGGCGGGGCTTGCCGACGAATGCGAGATCCAGTTGTCGTACGCGATTGGCGTCGCCGAGCCGACGAGCGTGTATGTCGAGTGCTTCGGGTCGGAGAAGGCGGACCCGGCGAAGATGAGCAAGGCGATCCGCGAGGTCTTCAAGCTGACGCCTCGCGGGATCATCGAGACGCTGCAGTTGCGCAAGCCGATCTATCGGCCGACGGCGAGGCACGGGCACTTCGGGCGGCAGGCGACGGGAGACCTGTTCACCTGGGAGCGGACGGACAAGGCGGAGAGCCTGAAGTCGATGTGCTGAGTTGGATGTGAGTTGTGATTGAGCGAGGCCGTCCCGCGTGGGGCGGCCTATTTCATTTCGACGAGGCGATCTTGCATAAATGATGACGGCAGGGGCGGCATGATGAGTGGACGTGGGATCAGTTCCAAGTGCAGCCTTTGGGGAGTTTGGCGCCGGCGACGGCGTCGTGCTGGGTCTGCGCCTTGGTGATCAATCGGGAGAGGTGGTCGAGTTCGTGGAGGATGAGATTTGCGCGCTCGAGGGCGGCCGGCTCTTCGAGGAGGCGGTAGCGCAGGGTCTGCGGCTGGACAAGGCTGAAGGCGACGAGTTCCAGGACGGCGGTCATGGGAATCTCGCCGTTGCGGACGTAGTCGAGGAGCGAGCCCGCGATGTTCATGCGCACGAGGGGGCCCGAGGAGAGCAGGTCGTCGAGTTTGGAGCGGATCTCCGCGAGGTCCTGGTGCTCGTCCTGGTTCAGGGGCGGCTCGATGCCGACGGGCTCGAGGATCGCTTCGCGGTACAGGACGCCGGGCTCGCCGTAGCCTGGTTCGTCCGGCTCTCGACGGTCGCGGACGGGGAGTTCACGGAGGATGCGGGCGCGGCAGATGCCCTGGACGATGATGTTGTATCGCCCGTCGGGGAGTTTCTCGTGCTGGACGATGTGGGCGATGCAGACGGCGGGCTTGATGGGCGGGAGGGCGTGGTACTGGTCCTTCCAGTCGTTGCCCTCGAAGGTGGCGAGGGCGAACTGGCCGTTGGTGTCGAGGACGTTCTCGACCATCTGGCGGTAGCGTGGCTCGAAGATGTGCATGGGGAGGACCTGCTGGGGGAGTAGGGCGACCTGGTCCAGAGGGAAGAGGGGCATGGGCCGACCGAAGTTGACCTGGATGGAGTGCTCGGCGGGGTTCGAAGGCTCGCCAAAGTCTCCGGCGTCGTGATCGTGATCGTCGTCGAAGGGGTCGGTGGGGTTGTCGTGGGGCGAATCGGTCACGTGGAATCGTAGGGAATGGGGACGGGCGAGCGCGAGTTTTGGGTGTGTGGGGCGATCGCGTCCGATAGATGGGACCGGCGAAGGGTGTGCCGACCTCATGATCAAGTACCTCGGCTCGAAGCGGCTTCTGATTCCGACGATTCTCGAGGGCGTGCGTGGCGCGATCCTGGAGTTGGGAGGCGGGCGTGCGCGTGGGTTGGGTTCGCGGCGTGCGGGCGTCGGGCTGACGGTGCTTGACCTCTTCTCGGGGACGTCACGCGTGGGGCATGCCCTCAAGCGTGAGGGATATCGCGTGGTGTCGAACGACCACAACGCGTATGCGCACACGCTGGCAAGGTGCTATGTGCAAGCGGACGCGGAGGACGTGCTGGAGGACGCGCGATTGCTGGTGCGCGAGTTCAACGCGATGGACGTGCCGATCGGGGGCGGCGGGTATGTCACGGAGACGTTCTGCGAGCGATCGAGGTACTTCTCGCCCAGGAATGGGGAGAGGATCGATGCGATCCGTGAGGCGATCGCGAGAAAGGGGCTGGAGCCCGAGCTCGAGGCGGTGATGCTGGTCTCGCTGATGGAGGCGGCGGATCGGGTCGATTCGACGACGGGCGTGCAGATGGCGTATCTCAAGCGGTATGCGGCACGAGCGGCGAACCGGCTGGAGTTGCGGGTGCCGGAGGTGCTGCCACGGGCCACGGGAGGAAAGGGCGAGGCGCACAAGATGGAGGCGATCGACGCGGCGCGGGTGCTCGGCGCGGACGTGGCATATCTCGATCCGCCGTACAACCAGCACTCGTATCTGGGGAACTACCACGTGTGGGAGAGCCTGGTGGTGTGGGACAAGCCCGAGGTGTATGGGGTGGCGTGCAAGCGCGCGGATTGCGTGTCGAGGCGGAGCGTGTTCAACAGCAGGCCACGGGCGTTGGGGGCGCTCCGTGAGGTGATCCGGGCGATCGACGCGCGGGCGCTGGTGNNCGCTGGTGGTGTCGTTCAGCGACGAGGGTTTTGTGTCGCGCGAGGACATGGAGGGGATGCTTCGCGAGTGGGCGGGGAAGCGTGGTGGTGGCGTGGTCCGTACGGTGGCGGTGCCCTCGAAGCGGTACGTGGGGGCGAAGATCGGGATCCACAACCAACGGGGCGAGCGAGTCGGGAAGGTTTCGCACGTGACGAACACGGAGTTCGTGTTCACGTGCGTGCGCGAGGCGTCGCGGTTGTGCGTGGCGTGAAATTGGGGAGCGACGATCCGCTCATTTCTGCAACGGGTCGGGCCTGTAGAGTTTGGTGGAGAGGGCCCACTGCTTCTCGGTGAAGTTGCCGTTGAGTTCCTGGGCGTGATCGGGACGGGCGGCGGCGAGGGCCATGGTCGTCTTGGCGTCGAGGTTGTCGAGCATGGAGACGAGGATGGCCTCGGGGGTCGCGGGGATCTTGGCGGCTCCGAACTCGGGCTCGCCGTGGTGCGAGATGATGATGTGCTGGAGGACGGTCAACAGTCCCGGTGGGAGCCGGAGGCCCTGCTCCTTCATGACGACCTGTGCCTTGTCGTGGAGGATGATGGCGCCCTCGACGATGTGCCCGATGAGTTCGCCGCGGTCGGAGTAGGAGAAGGTGCGGTCGAAGACGAGCTCGCGGGTCTTGCCGAGGTCGTGGAGGAAGAGGCCGAGGAGGACGATGTCGCGGTTGATCTTGGGATAGAGGGGGCAGACGCGGTTGGCGAGGTCGAGCAGAGTGAGCGTGTGCTCGAGCAGGCCGCCGAGATAGGCGTGGTGCATGCTCTTGGCGGCGGGGGCCTGCTTGAACTCGCGCATGAGGAACTCGTCGTCGAGATACGCCTTGGCGAGGGCCTTGGCGGCGGGGTGCTCGAGGGTGCCGAGGAGTCGCGAGACTTCGGCGAACATCTGGGGGATGTCGCGCTTGGTCGTCGGGAGGAGTTCGCGCATCTGCTCGGGCGNNGCCGGTCTTGTCGCCCAGGATGCATCGGAGGTAGGGCTTGTCGGTCTTGGTGCGTCCGAGTTGGGCGTTGGCGATGGAGAAGAGGCCGTTGACCCGTTGGGAGGGCTTGAGGTCGGCGATGAAGCGCTGGGTGGAGGGCGCTTGGCCTGTGAAGAGGGGCGAGGCGGGTTGGGTTGGGGTTGGCATGGGCGATTGTAGAGAGGCGTCGCGGCGGACCGATCAGGCGCGGGGCCGATCGGGTGACGGCGTCTCGGATGGGCCGGCGTTTCTGTTGGATCGGTGGATGAGCATTTCGGCGAGGTCGATGGCGGGCTGGAGGACGACGCCGCGGACGCGCCACGCATCGAGGACAACGCCGAAGAGCCCGAGGGTGA
>JRYE01002614.1_pt1 | contig 18017 bp, 22 predicted proteins | sample 235321 | NCBI WGS metagenome assembly JRYE01 (sample SAMN03074214, study PRJNA261473) | activated sludge metagenome | biome: Common Effluent Treatment Plant; feature: Wastewater; material: Activated sludge; isolation source: activated biomass in a lab-scale reactor treating industrial wastewater at... | reverse complement strand
CCCCGGCGAAGGCCGGAGTCCAGCCACGCTTCAAGAGGTTCACCGTGAGGTGTTCTGGATGCCGGCCTCCGCCGGCATGACGAGAGTGTGTCGAAACTTATACGCGACGGTGTAGAACCATAAGAAACGATCCGGAGGGGTGCAGTTTTTGGTACCGCCGCGAGGAGGCGGCTGCCCTCGGGAATTGCTCCCGATTTTCCGTGCGCCACCTCGAGGTGTCTCCACGGGACGATAGCGCAATGTTATAGCGATTATAGCGAAACGAGTCGCGGCGTCGGACGGCGGCCAGGCACGGCATGCGCCGCAGGCCGCGATGCGAACGCAGGGGACGATACGAACGCCGGGATAGTGAACAAGAAAAGTCTAGCAACGCTTCCTTCTCCCAACCAGGATGCGCTTGAGGGCCGGGTTCAGACCCGGCCCTTTTTTTGACGTCCGGTTTGAGCGAGCTCCTTCGAAGGGCAGGGAGATGTCCGGTGGATGATCCGTTCGACCTCGAGCGCTTCGTGACGGCCCAGGCGCCGGTTTACGAGCGTGCGCGCGCCGAGCTCGGCGCGGGCCGCAAGACGTCGCACTGGATCTGGTTCATCTTTCCGCAGGCCAAGGGCCTTGGTCGGAGCCCGCGCTCCGAATACTTCGGCATCGGCTCCCATGACGAGGCCCGCGCCTACCTCGCCCATCCGCTCCTCGGCCCGCGGCTGAAGGAGTGCGTGGGTCTCGTCCTGTCGCACGGGGACGTGCCGCTCGAGGAGATCCTGGGCGACCTCGACGCCATGAAGTTCCGCTCGTGCATCGCGCTCTTTTCCGATGTGTGCGGGGCGGACTGGTTGCGGCGATGACAGCGTGCGGCCCGGACGAAAATGCTCTACGTTCGGCTTGAAACGCGGCAGCAGGCAGCGGGCAACAGGCAGCCCCCGTCCTCGATCGCTGCCACCTGCCTAACCTAAGGAGAAGCGATGAAAGACCTGATGGGCATGATGAAGCAGGTCAAGGACATGCAGGAGCGCATGCAGCGCCTGCAGGAGGAGCTTGGCGCCGTCGAGGTGACGGGCATGGCCGGCGGCGGGCTCGTCTCCGTGACGCTCACCGGCAAGGGCGACATGAAAGGCGTCAGGATCGATCCCTCGCTCCTGAAGCCCGAGGACGCCGAGATCGTCGAGGATCTCATCATCGCCGCGACGTCCGACGCCAAGGCGAAGGTGGAGCAGCGCGTGCAGGAGAAGATGGCCGAGGCCACCGGCGGCCTTCCGTTGCCGCCTGGGATGAAGCTTTTTTGACGTGCGCATCGGAACGGGCGAAAAAATTATTTCGCCCATCCGCCGCAAGAACGTGTGCGCACTGTTGAAATTCGGGGTCCGGTGGCCTATTTGCGGGCGCCTGTCCGTGGTCGCATCCGACCCCGGTCGCCTCGAAAGCCCTGGCCGTGATCGCGTCCGGTCCACCCTCTGACGCGCCCATCATCGTTAACGGAGCTTTGCCTTGGACAGCGTTCTCATCATTGGAGCCGGTGCGGCGGGTTCGGTGACGGCGCAGAAGTGCGCGATGAACCGCGATGTTTTCAAGACGGTGCATCTCGCCTCGCGGCGCCTTGAAAGCTGCGAGAAGGTAGCCGCGCGCTGCGTGACGCCGATCGAGATCTCCCAGGTGGACGCCGACAACGTCGACGAGACCGCGGCCTTGATCACGAAAGTGAAGCCGGATCTCGTGATCAACATGGCGCTCCCCTACCAGGATCTGCCGATCATGGATGCCTGCCTCAAGACCGGCGTGCACTACATGGACACGGCCAACTACGAGCCGCGCGACGTCGCCAAGTTCGAGTACTCCTGGCAGTGGGCCTACCAGGACAAGTACGCCGACCGCGGCATCATGGGCGTGCTCGGCTGCGGCTTCGATCCCGGCGTCTCGAACATCTTTTGCGCCTACGCCGCAGGAGCACCTGTTCGACACCATCGACACCATTGACATTATTGATTGCAACGACGGCAGCCACGGCAAGTCGTTCGCCACCAACTTCAATCCGGAGATCAATCTCCGCGAGGTGACGCAGCGCGGCAAGTACTGGAAGGACGGCCAGTGGGTCGACATCGATCCGCTCTCGATCGCCTGCATGATCGACTATCCGGAGGTCGGCCCGCGCAAGAGCTATCTCATCTACCACGAGGAGGAGGAGAGCCTCGTCCGCAACATCAAGGGCCTGAAGCAGATCCGCTTCTGGATGACGTTCTCCGATAACTACATCAAGCACCTCGACGTGCTGCAGAGCGTCGGCATGACGCGCATCGATCCCGTCATGTACAAGGGCACGCCGGTGATCCCGATGGAGTTCCTGAAGGAGCTTCTGCCGCCGCCCTCCTCGCTCGGCGAGAATTATACGGGCCGCACGTCCATCGGCTGCATCATCGACGGCACGCAGGACGGCCGGCGCAAGACCGTGCTGATCTACAACGTCTGCGACCATGCCCAGTGCTACAAGGAGACGGGTGCGCAGGCGGTCAGCTACACGACGGGCGTGCCGCCGGTCGTCGGTGCCATCCAGATGTTCAAGGGCGCCTGGAGCGGCACGGGTGTGTTCAACGTCGAGCAGCTCCCCTCGAAGCCGTTCCTGGACGAGCTCGGCAAGCAGGGCCTGCCCTGGCACGTGAAGGACATCACGCCTGCCGACCAGGCCGAGCTCTTCGCGGTCAAGACCTGACCCCGGCGAAGACGTCCCGACCATAGCCACACCATTTCGAACCCCGGAGCGTCCCCGCTCCGGGGTTTTTGGTGCGGTACGCAGCCTTCCTCCTTCCACGTCGTGGCTGCGTCGCGGCCAAGCCGCCCATTTTTTTTATTCACATTCGGATGCTTTCCCGCTGAGATGGCCGCGAGGCATGAGCTTGGGGGGAGCCGGTATGCAGGACACGGTCGAAGGGCATGACGCGGCCGCGCGGCTCGCCGATCCGGGGCCCGCGCCCGTCATCATCACCGTCCACGGCACCAACGACGCTGACCCCGACGACGAGGGCGGGCGCTGGTGGCAGAAGGGCTCGAACTTCACCCGGCACCTGATCAACCGCCTGTACGAGCGCGGCGTTGCCAACGCCGAGATCCTGCCGCTGCATTGGTCGGGGGCCAACTCGGACTTCGACCGCTTGAAGGGCGCCGCCGCGCTCGCGCGCACGATGAAGGCGCTGCACAAGGCCGGGCGCCCGCATGCCGTCATCGCCCACAGCCACGGCGGCAACGTCGCCGTGGAAGGGTTGGCGCAGGCCGGGCGCTCGCCGCTCCGCGGCGGCATCGTCAGCTTCGGCACGCCGTTCTTCAAGCGCCGCCTGAAGACGGTGCCGCTCTTGATCGCGCTTTTTCAGACCGTGCTCGGCCTCGTGATCCCGCCGATCATGCTGTGGTATCTGATCGAGATCCTGCCGACCGACACCAACAAGAAGGTCGAGGCCATCGTCTTTTTCGGCGGCCTTGGCGCGCTCGGCCTGTGGAGCCTTGCGGCCGGCGTGCGCAAGCTCGGCCGGCGCCACCGCGCGACGCGGCTCTTGGCCCGGTCGCTCGCGCCGCGCCAATGGCTGGTCGTGCACAGTCCGCGCGACGAGGCCATGCAACTCCTCGAGACCGCGGCCGAGATCTCGCCGCAGTACGTCAAGACCGCCGCCGCCATGCGCTCGCTGACCGCGTTCGCCTCGTTGGCCGGCGTGGTGGTGACGCTTGCCGTTTTTGCGTGGACGGCGAGCTATTTTCTGGCTCCCGTGATCGAGAAGGTGAAATCGNNCCTGCTGCTGGTGCCGGTGGTCTACGGCGCGGTGTTCTCCCTCGTCTGGCTCGTCGCGCGGGCAGGTGGCGCGTGGCTCTACGCCAGGATGCTGACGAGCGCGATCCATGGCGGCGTCATCGGCGCCGCGTTCGGCGGCGACGGCCTCTACCGGCTGGTCGGCGTGACGCGCCTCCCGCCCTATCGGATCGAGGCCCGCGAAGAGCGCATCGATGCCACCGATCTCGGGGGTATCGACGATGCCGCGCTCTTCGTGGCCGCGCAGAGCCTCTACGACAGCATCGTCGCCGCCGACGGCCCCGAAGGCGGCATCGCGCATCCGGACATCATGTGGAAGCGCCTCTCCGACGCGCTCTATCACAACGCCTATATGCGTGACGACGGCGTGGTGACGACCGTCGCCGATCACCTTGCGGCCGCCTGGCGGCGCGAGATCCGCTAGCCGCGCTCTCCCTGCCATGCGCCGGGGAAATGTTGCCGCGCATGGAATAAAATTGCCGGGTGTCTCCGCGCGTCTGAGCCGATTGTGGCGTTGCTCGCCCTTAATTGAATCACAAGAATCGGAAAACTGCACCGCATGATTCGCATTGTGACGGGGGACAGCCATGGCTCATCTTTCTCAGAAGCTCGCGGAGATGCACCGCAAGCTCGCCGAAAACACGCAGGAGGAGCAGGCGCTCATCCGCGCGCTCGACGCGGCGCTGAACCACGTGGACGAGAAGCTGCTGGCGGAGATCCGCGAGGTCACGGCGCACCATGAGGCGCGCCGCACGATGATCATGACGGAGCTGCAGCAGCTCGCCGGCCGCCTGTGCGCCATTCCGCTGACCGCGAGCGAGCCCCTGACCGCCATCGAGGCCGATGTGCATCCGAAGCCGCTCAACGGCCACACGAACGGCTACGCCAACGGAACCACGCACGCGCCCGGCAATTGGCGCATCGCGGCGCAGAACATCCAGGACGACCTGGATTTCTACAGCGATCCGCCGCAGGCGAGCAGCCACTAGCAAGTCCATCAGTCTAGTGTCCCTTATGAGTCCGAAGTTCGCGATGGGACCTAGCCGCAAACGCAAGCGAACTTCGGAATCGGGACGCCAGATTTCGAGGAAGCGGGGCCCGCGAGCCCCGTTTTTGTTGCCGTCTCCGTGATGCGAAAGGGATGTCGCCCGCCCAAGCCCACGCGTATGCTGGCCCCGCATGGCGCGTAAGGCGAGGGGCCTGATGAGCGAAGGCGAAATCCTGTCCATCCGCAACGACCTGACGGGGCTCGTCCTCTCCGTCGTCTCGGTCAGCTTCGGGATGATCTCGGCTTACATCGTCGGCCTGTGGCTGTTCCTCAGGAAAGCTCCCTTCGGTCTCAGGGCGCTGTCGTTCCTGCTGCTCTCGTGCGGGCTCGCCTTCATGGGCGTGCTGACGGGCGGCCTCAACGCGCTGCTGATCGGGACCGAGCGCGCATGGAGCAAGCTCGGGGAGACCAGTGTCGGGATTGCGAGCTTTGGCGGAGAGCGGCCCGATATCCTCCACGGACTGTCGCTTTACGAGGCGTCCGCGGCGCTCGGCTGCGCTGCGTTCGCCGCGATCTACCTTGCGCTCTTCTTCTTCACCTTCTTTTACCGATGGCCCGACGACGAGGATCGGGCATAGACCGCGCGCCCCGCCCTGGAAGTTGCCGCCCGGCGATGCCATATAGCGCCCTCGGCCCACCACCCCCGCGCGAGACGCCCATGACCTTGAGCCTTCCCGAGACCATACGCACCCCGGCCTACGTGCTCGACGTGGCGGCGCTGAAGCGCAACCTCGAGACGGCAGCGCGCATCCGGCGCGAAGCGGGCGTCAAGGTCCTGCTCGCCACCAAGGCGTGGGCGATGCCGGCGGCCTTCCCGTTCATGCGGGACGCGCTCGATGGCACGACCGCGTCCGGCGAGTACGAGGCGCGCATGGGCCGGGAGGAGTTCGGCAAGGAGGTGCACGTCTACGCGCCGGCCTACGCGCCGGGCGAGGTCGCGCGCCTGACCGCTATCGCCGACCACATCTATTTCAATTCGCCGGATGAGATCGCGCGCGGATTGGGCCTTGCGACAGCGGCCGGTCGCGCGGTCGGCATCCGCATCAATCCCGGCTACTCGAACGCCACACTCGGCGGCGCGCTCTACGATCCCTGCGCGCCGAACTCGCGTTTCGGCACGACGCCGGCCGAGATCGACCGTCTCCCCTGGGACGCGATCGACATCTTCCACGCGCATGCGCTCTGCGAGTCGCTGGCCGACGGCTCGGTCGGGCTGATCGAGCATGTCGCCAAAAATTTTGCGCCCTACCTGAAGCGCGTCAAGGCGGTGAACTTCGGCGGAGGCCACTTCATCAACAAGCCGGGCTACGACGTCGCCAGGCTGATCACCGCGCTCCGGTCTTTCCGCGCCGAGTTCGGCGTCGAGGTCTACCTCGAGCCGGGCGCCGGCCTCGTCGTCGATACGGGCTACCTGGTGGCGACGGTGATCGGCCTGCACAGGAACGGCAAGGAGATCGCCATCCTCGACGCCTCCGCCTCGACCCACATGCCGGACGTGTTGGAAGTTCCCTATACGCCGCCCGTGCTCGGCGCCCGGGAGGCGGGCGTGCTGGCGCACGATTACATTCTCGGCGGCAAGACCTGCATGACGGGCGACATTATCGGCGAGTATTCGTTCGGCGAGCCCCTCGCGCCGGGGTCGCGCGTGGTGTTCGGCGACATGATGCAGTACTCGTTCGTAAAGAACACGACGTTCAACGGCACGCCCCTGCCGGATCTCGCCATGCTTCACGAGGACGGCCGCTACGAGGTCGTGGCTACGTTCGGCTATGATGAGTTCCGCCGCCGCCTGGGCTGATCCCATCAGCCCACAGGGCGTCGGAGAGAGAGTGAGCCCGAACGGGCGCCACGGAAAAGAAAGCGCGGAGACGATCCCATGTCCACGTCAAGCAAGCTCGAGCGGAAAGTCCTCACCAACGACGAGTTCGAGGCGGTGCGCGTCACGCACCATCCGGCGATTTACGAGCTCGATGCCAAGGAGCTGCAAGCGCTACGGGTTCGCCTGCGCGAGATGCACGGCAAGGCCCGGACGCTGACGCGCCACAAAGCGCGCGTGGGTCGCGGAAAAGCCGAGCCCCGCGGCAAGAGCTTCCCCGGCACGGCCGAGCAGCCGCTGCGCCGCAAGCAGCTCATCGCGGCCGCATTGAAGCGCGTCAACAAGGAGCTTGGCCGGCTTCAGGCGCTCGAGGCGCGGACCAATCATGTCGAGGCGGCGCACCGCGCGCTGGCCCTCAAGCGGGCCGGCAATTTCGTGAGCTATCCCGCGAGCGCGACGCCGGGCGACGGCATGCAGCCCATCGTCAGCACCCGGCGCAGGACTAAGGTTCATCCCAGCAAGGTGGGACGGGTTTCCCAAGCGACGAAAGTGGCGCAAGCCATCAAGGACGCACGGGCTTGAGGGTTGGACCGGAAGCAGGGTTGGAACCATGAACGCTTCGGACCCTATCGGCCCGAAGCCATCCTACCGCCGGCAGGACTGGAGGCAGCGGGTGAGCTCGGCGCCGCAACGCGGGCTGTCCTGGGTGGCGCGCCGGCAGGCGTTCTCCTGAGCATAGCAGCGCTGCGCACAGTCGTTGGCGTCGGCGGCCGCGGAAAGGACCGTCGCGGATGTGGCGACGAGCGAGGCGGCGATGGCATATCGGATGACTGTCTTCACGACCGACCTCCTTTCCTCCGGTGTGCCTGTGGACCCGTGCGGCGGCACTCTCGGCCGGCGCGCATGAAGATTTACCATTTACGCGCCGTACGATGAACGTCACGTGAACTTTGCTTCGGATGCGGGCCAGAGACGTGATTGGCTCCATAATGCCGGCGGGAACGGCCCTGACAACATCGATCAGAACGCGAATTCCTCGAAGATGTGGTCGATGTTCCCGCGCCAACGCCCCTGGAAGCGCTCCAGCAACTCGTCGGCGACCGTGCGCCCCGCGCCGACGAGGTACTCGAGCGGCGCCAGGTAGATCGTCTCGTCCTGGTTCTTGCGGTTGGTCTCGCCGCGCCTCTGCAAGCCGAGATGCGAGATGGCGAGCGCCGCGCGGGCGAGCGCCTGCACCGACGTATCCCTGAACCGGCCCGCGAGCGCCGCGCGCGGCACCGTCCGGCGCAGATCCTCGCGATCCTCGGCCGTCCACGACTTGACGAGGTCCCAGGCCGCATCGAGCGCGACCTCATCGTAGAGCAGCCCGACCCAGAAGGCAGACAGCGCGCAGATCCGCGGCCAGCGCCCGCCGTCCGCGCCGCGCATCTCGAGAAAGCGCTTGAGCCGCACCTCGGGAAAAAGCGTCGTCAGATGATCGGACCAGTCGTCGAGCGTCGGCAGCTCCCCGGGGAGCGCCGGGAGCCGGCCCGCCATGAAATCCCGGAACGAGGCGCCTGCGACGTCGATGTAACGCCCGTCGCGGTAGACGAAGTACATCGGCACGTCGAGCGCGTAATCGACATAGCGCTCGTAGCCCATCCCGTCCTCGAACACGAACGGCAGCATGCCCGTGCGGCGCGGATCCGTCTCGCGCCAGACCTCGCTCCTCAGCGATTTGAGGCCGTTGATCCTGCCCTCCGTGAAGGGGGACGAGGCGAACATCGCGGTGGCGATCGGCTGCAGCGCGAGGCTCACGCGCAGCTTTTTCACCATGTCCGCCTCGCTGCCGAAGTCGAGGTTCACCTGGATGGTGGCCGTGCGGTACATCATGTCGAGGCCCCGCTTGCCGACCGTCGGCATGTAGCGCGTCATGACCTCGTAGCGCTGCTTGGGCATGTGCGGCGTCTCCGCCAGCGTCCATTTGGGCGAGAAGCCGACGCCCAGGAAGCCGATGCCGAGGTCCTCGCCCACGTCGAGCACCTGGTTCAGGTGCTCCTGCGTCTCGTCCGCCGTCTCGTGCAGCGTCCTGAGCGGCGCTCCCGAAAGCTCGAACTGTCCGCCGGGCTCGAGGCTGATGGTGCCGCCGGCGAGTCCGTCCGGCCGCTTGAGCGCGATAATGTTGTCGCCTTCGGTGATGGGCTCCCAGTCGTAGCGGAGCACCAGGTGCTCCATGAGCGCCCGGATGCCGCGGTTGCCGGCGTAAGGAACCGGCGTCAGCGTCTCGGTGTAGAAGACGAACTTCTCGTGCTCCGTGCCGATGCGCCAATCCGGCTTCGGCTTCTCGCCGGCCGCGATCCACTGGACGAGATCGTCGCGGGAGCGCGCGAGCGGGCTCGGGGCCCCATCCTGACGGGTCGACATGCGTGGGGCCTCTGGCGGATGCGGGGCTCGTTCGGCGGAGTTATGGCGGCAGGGCGGGGCGTAAACAAGGGGTTGACGCGGGCCCGCCCGGTTTCGCCGCACCGCCCTTGTGCCCGGTCAGCGGAGGGGGGAGGCCGGGAGGCAGACGGCAACCCTCTGCGGGTCGTCGGGGATGGTTTCCGACTGTACGCACGCTTCCAGACGGCGGATCATGAGGGCGGTCTGAGTCGGCCTCAGGCAGTCCACGAACGAGCGGATGCCGGCGGCGTTGCAGCGTGCGATCTCGTTCATCACGAACTCCGGGTCGTCCGGGTTCGTCCGCGGCGGCCGGGAGAGGTCGATATAGGGCTCGATGGTGATGTTGGGCCTGCCGGGCCGGCGCCAGTCTCCGCGCCGATCATCGCCCCGGTCGCCCGCGGCAAGGGGGCTTGCCGCGCTTGCGAGGAGGACGGCCGACAGGATCAGGGAGGTGGCTTGCATCACCATCTCGAAAGTGCTCCGGCATGCTTCGCGCCAGCCGCCCATGCTAGCCAGGAAGCGTAAACGAATCGCCTCCACCGGGACGGTCGTGCATGAAACATCAAGCCCTGCTCGCCGGCGGCATCATTGTCGGCGCGGTTGTTGTTGCATCCCTGACGCTCGACGGAACGCGGGTTCCCAACCGCAAGCTGCCGGGTGGGACGGAGGCCTGCACCTATCATGCGGGCCCCATGGACGCCGAGATGATCGACGAAGGAGGGGACGCGGGCCAGCGCATCCTGCGCGCGATCCTGGCGCTCGACAGGAAGTGCGAGTACGTCACGCTCGCGCAGCCCGACGGCACGCGGCAGGTCATGAAGCTCGGCAAGGCCGGCCGCAAGCCCGGAGAGCACGGTCCCGGCAGCATCCCGACGTTCTGACGTTAGGCCGGCCGCTCCGCCGCGAGGATGGCCCGCGCCTTGGCGCAGTCTTTTTCCATCTGCGCGACGAGCTCGTCCGCGCTCGAGAACTTGCGGTCGTCGCGCACCTTGTCGATGAAGCTCACCTCGATGTCGCGCCCGTAGATCGCCTCGTCGAAGTCGAACAGGAACACTTCCAGCACCGGCATGCCGTCGTCGAACGTTGGGCGCGTGCCGAGATAGGCGGCGCCATCGAGCGCCCGCCCGTCGAGGAGGACGCGCACCGCGAAGATGCCGTGCCCGAGCGCCGTCCCCTTCGGCAGTGCGACGTTCGCCGTTGGAAAACCGAGGCCGGTGCCGCGTTTCGCGCCGCCGATGACGGGACCTTTGACGCGCCAGGGCCGTCCGAGCGCCTCGGCCGCGCCGCGCACATCGCCTTCCGCGAGCAGCAGGCGGATGGCGGTCGACGAGAACGGCTCGCCCCGCTCCGCCACGGGCGCGACGATGGTGACGGCAAAGCCGTGCGCCGCCCCCGCGGCCTTGAGCGTCTCGGCCGAGCCGCCGCGGTTGCGCCCGAAGAAGAAGTGATAGCCCACGACCACTTCTGCGACGGCAAGCGCGCCAACGAGAATGTCCTCGATGAAGCGGTCGGCATCGAGCGCGGCGAGCGCGGCGTCGAAGGGGAGCACGATGGCGATATCGAGCCCCAGTCCGTCGAGCACGGCGAGCTTCTCGTCGAGCGACGTCAGGCGGAAGTGCGGGGCGTCGGGCTGAAAGAACACGCGCGGATGCGGCTCGAACAGCACCACGCCGGCCGGCCGTCCGGCGCGTTTCGCGTCCGCGATCGCGCGTCCGATGATGACCTGATGGCCACGATGCACGCCGTCGAAGTTGCCGAGCGCGAGCACCGCACCCTTGGCCTCGGGCGGAATGTTCTCAGTGCCGTGAACGACGTGCATCGCGCCTCGTCTCTTCCACGCGGACCGCTTGCTCCCGTTCCGTCACGCTTCCGGGCGACCGGGCACCATGAGCTGCGCCTCGCCTGTCAGCACCGCCTTGCCGTCGACCGTGCAGACGGTCTCGAAGCGCGCGCGCTTCTTCTCGGGCAGCAGCTCGACGATCTTCACGGTGGCGACGACCGTGTCGCCGATCTTGACGGGACCCTTGAAGGCCAGCGTCTGCGAGACGTAGATGGCGCCCGGGCCGGGCAGTTTCATGCCGAACACGGCCGAGATGTAGGCGGCCGACAGCATGCCGTGGGCGATGCGCTCCTTGAACAGGGTGGTCGCCGCATAGGCGGCGTCGAGATGCACGGGGTTGCGGTCGCCCGAGATGTCCGCGAACGCGGTGATGGCCGCTTCCGTCACCGTGTTGGAAAGGGAGGCTTCCTGGCCCACGGCGAGGTCTTCGAAATACGTGATCGTCTTGGTCATGCTGCTGGTCCTGCCGGAGTTTTGAGGGGGAGCCCGTTGAATGGAGAGCATGGTCTAGCGGGCGTTCCGGGGGCGCGCAACTCGCACGCGGCCGATCCGGTGGCGCCGGCGCACGCGGGTGTTGCAGACCGGCACCGGATCGCGTTATAAGGTCTCATCCCCAAATTCCTACCAATGAAATGGCTTTCGCGGTGACGCCGCGGGAGCCCGGAGAAGAGCGCTATGAGCGACCGTAAGCCCTTGATGCCGAAGGCCACCGCCGTCTGGCTCGTCGAAAACACCTCGCTCTCCTTCGAGCAGATCGCCGAGTTCTGCGGCCTCCACGTGCTTGAGGTGAAGGGCATCGCCGACGGCGATGTCGCTCAGGGGATCAAGGGTCTGGACCCCGTCACCTCGAACCAGCTCACCCGCGACGAGATCGAGGCGGCGGAGAAGGACCCCGCCCATCCGCTGAGGCTCGCCGAGCCGAAGGTGGTCATGCCTGAGACACCCTCGAAGCGCGGCCCGCGCTATACGCCCGTCTCGCGCCGCCACGACCGCCCGAACGCGGTGCTCTGGCTCCTGCGCAACCATCCCGAGCTCAAGACCAGCCAGATCATGCGCCTCGTCGGCACCACCAAGCCGACCATCGCCCAGATCAAGGATCGCACGCACTGGAACTCGCCGAACCTCGTCCCGCAGGACCCGGTGACGCTCGGGCTCTGCTCGCAGATCGACCTCGACAACGAGGTGAAGAAGGCGGCCCGCCGCCTCGAGCGCGAGCGGCGCGAGGCGCAGAAGGAGGCCATCAAGGCCGGTACGCTGCTGCCGACCGAGGAGACGACGGCTTCGGCCGACGAGCCTGCCGCGGAAGGGTTCCGCCCGACGGCGGAGATCGTCCAGCCCAAGGGAGCCGACGAGCGCGAGGAGACCCCTGCCGAGGAGGAGGCCCGCGTGTTCGCCAAGCTCAAGGAGCTGTCGTCCGGGTCGGACGGCAAGGACGACGAGAACCCGGACGACTGAGCCGGAACGGCAAGGCCCCTGGGCCGGCTCAGCTCAAGCCGGCCCACCACGAGAGCAGCGTGTCGGTGACGAGCGCCAGGAAGATCGCGACGCCCACGTCGCGGTTGGCGCGGAAACGGCGCAGGCAGTTCTTGGGATCTGACGTATCGAGCGTCGAGACCTGCCAGGCCATCTGCAGGCCGACCAGGGCCATGCCGAAGAAGAACACGAGATGGGTGCCGGCGAGGAAGCCGGCGGCAATCCAGAGCAGCAGCGCGCCCGCGTAGAAGCTGCCGACCCAGAACGGGGTATCCTGCCCGAAGGTGAGCGCCGTGGACTTGAGGCCGAGCACCGCATCGTCGTCCGCGTCCTGATGCGCGTAGATGGTATCGTAGCCGATCGTCCAGAGCACCGAGCCCGCGTAGAGCAAGAGCGGCGGCAGCGCCAGCGACCCCTTGACGGCGGCCCAGCCCATCAGCGCGCCCCAGTTGAAGGCGAGCCCCAGCACCGCCTGCGGCCAGTGCGTGAAACGCTTCATGTAAGGGTAGATCACGACCAGCCCCAGCGAGGCGACGCCGAGCAGGATGGTGAAGGTGTTGAACCAGATCAGCACCAGGAAGCCGATGAGTGACAGCGCCGCCACGAACACCAGCGCCGCCTCGGGTGTGACCTGGCCCGACGGAATGGGGCGGCTCGCCGTGCGCGCGACGCGCGCGTCATACTCGCGGTCCACGTAGTCGTTGAAGGCGCAGCCGGCGCCGCGCATGACGATGGCGCCGAGCGCGAACAGAGCGAGCAGGCCCAGGTTCGGATAGGGGCGTCCGTTCGAGACTTCGGCGAGCGTCACCGACCACCAGCAGGGGAACAGCAGCAGCCAGGTCCCGATGGGGCGGTCCATGCGCGCGAGCCGCAGGTAGGGCCGCCAAGCGACCGGCGCATAGCGGTCCACCCAGTTGTCGGCCGGCGCATCGGACACGGCTTTCGTGCCGCTCCCGAGCGTGGGCTCCTGGTCCGGATTGGCCGCATGTGCCGTCATGCCTGAGTGATCCTCATCGTCCCTGATGCGTCCGACGTTAGCCCCCGTCGCTCCGTCCGGCAACTCGGCCGCCCGGCGACGTGGATGCGGCAAGAAGCACGTCCGCAACGTCGTCGGCGAACCGGCGTCGGACGCCTCCCACGACCAGGAGATCAGAGCCCTCCGGATCCGGCTCGGCGCCCGGCATGCCATGGGCCATGAGGGCCTCGGCAGACCCGGCCCAATCCCCGCCCGCGACGGGCGCGTTGCATGAGGCCCACGACAGCGTGCCCGCGGCGTTGTCGCCGAAGCCGTGCGTCTCCGTCCATTGCGCGCCGTGCTCGAGAAGGAAGCGCGTGAGCGCCGCATCGCCGCGGAACACGGCGTGATTGAGCGCCGAGGCGGCCCAATCCCCGCCGCGGGTGGCAACGGGCCAGCCAAGCCGCACCATCGTGCGCACGCCCGCGTCCGCGCCCTCGGCCGCAAGCTCCGGCAAGAGCCGCTGGTCCGCCTCCGGCAGGCGCGCGACCAGATCCGGATGGGCGGAGAGCAGGCGCCGTGCCTCCTCGGCGTCGCCGCGCGCCGCGGCGGCGACGAACGCATCCGATGGAGACAGCGTCGCGGTCGCGCCGCCGGCCGCGCTGAGCATGTCCGCGATGGCCGGAAGCCCGAGCTTGAGGGCGAGCGTGGTTGCGCTTTCGCCGCGGGACGTCGTGGCCGACGGGTCCGCGCCGGCGGCGAGGAGAGCAGCGATATGGGCCGGCGAGCGCCGCCGCCGGATCGCCCACAGAAGCGGCGTGCCCCAGGCGCCGCCCGGCGCACCGTGCGGCCGCGCATTGGCATCGCCGCCGCGCGCGAGCAGCAGCCTCAGCGGTTCCACATCGTCGAGGTCGAGCGCGCGAGGGAGGGCATTGGTGCCGTCGATCCGCGCGCCCGCGTCGAGCAGGAGGTGCGTGCAGTCGGGGTTTTCGAGCGAATGGTAAAGCGACTCGCCGTCGTTCGGGTCGGCGCCGCGCGCGAGCAGGAGACGCGTCATCTCGGGGTCGCGGTTCTGCCCGGCCGCGCCGTAGAGCGCCGACAGCGGATGGTCGGCGTCGGGCGCCTCGGGCGACGCCATCCAGCGGTTGGCAACGCTCTGGTTCGGATCGGCGCCCGCATCGAGCAGGAAGCGCGCCGCCGCGCGTAGCCGATCGCGATAGGCTGGCAGCCGCGCGAGGCTCGAATGCGCGACCGCGACGAGCGGTGGTAGCGCCAACGGCCCCCCCGGCCGGTTGACCCAGGCGGGATCGCGTGCCGTTTCCCGCGCGAGGGCAGTCTCGTCGCCCACGGCGCATGCGAGATAGGGATCGCCGTCTGTCAGACCCGGGGTCTCCGCAAGCACGCGCGCGGCGACGGCCGGCCGCGCGTTCCCCGTTCCGCCCGTGATGTCGCCGGCATAGATGAGCCCCAGCAGGTTTCGAACCTGACCCACCCGGTCGGCGGCCCTCGCGAGCCGCGCCGCAACGAAATGCGAAAGATCGGCCCAGGATGCAAACCCGTATTCGCGCGCCACGCACGACTGCGCATCCGCGAGCCGAAGCCTGAGAGCGACGATCGCCTCGTCGCTCCGGCCGCGCGCCTGAGGCAGGGCGTCACGAAATCGCGAGATCGCCTCGAGCGCGCCTGCCCGATAGAGTGCGAGCAGCTCTTTGGCCTGCTTTTTCAGATGGTCGGGATGGGGCCGGTCCGGGAGCCGGGTCATGGACACCTCCGTGCATCGAGCACCGACGACCCGCAACTTCGGCTGCACAAAGGTTCAGTTGTCAGCATACGAATGGCAAGTGGGCTCAGCCCTTCCCGCGGGTCCGGAGGCGGCTTGCACCGCACGCCGGATGCTAGGGCAGGGGCGGGGCTGCGGTCAACGCGTGTTGGATCGCGCCGTCCTATCGGATATGGAGACGCCATGGCGGTCCACGATGTCACCTCGCAGCGTCTGTTCGTCGAGCACCCCCTCGAACCGGGCGCGAAGGTTCCCTGCACACCCGAGCAGGCGAGCTACCTGCGTGCCGTGCTGCGTCTCGGCGACGGCGACGAGATCCTGATCTTCAACGGCCGCGACGGCGAGTGGAAAGCGCACCTCAGTGAGGCCGGCAAGCGCGGCGCCGTGCTCGAAGCCCTGGACCGGGTGCGGCCGCAAGAGGGCGGACCGGACATCCACTACCTCTTCGCGCCGCTGAAGCGCGCCCGCCTCGACTACATGGTGCAGAAGGCGACCGAGATGGGCGTCGCGCGGCTCGTGTCCGTGCTGACGCGCCACACGGTTGCCGAGCGCGTCAACAGCGAGCGCATGCGCGCCAACGCCGTCGANNCCGCTCGCCGTTCTCGTCGGACCCGAGGGCGGATTTTCGCCCGATGAGCGCGCGATGATCCGCGCCGTGCCGCAGGCAACGGCCATCTCGCTCGGCCCCCGCATCATGCGCGCCGACACGGCCGCGGTGGCAGCCCTCGCCCTCGTCAACGCCGCGCTCGGCGACTGGAGATAGCCGAAGGATACGAAGGAGGTCCGCCGTGCTGAAGCTCTATTACAACCCGCGCTCGCGCGCGACCATGGTGCACTACATGCTGCACGAGCTCGGAGAGCCTTTCGAGATCGTGCCCGTCGATCTTCAGAAGCAGGAGCACAAGACGCCGGAATTCCTGAAGATCAATCCCATGGGCAAGATCCCGGTTCTGCGCGACGGCGACGTCGTCGTCTCGGAGGGGCCCGCCATTCTGACCTATCTGGCCGACAAGTATCCGCGGGCGGGGCTGGCGCCGGCCGTCGATGCGCCGGAGCGGGGCCCTTACCTCAAATGGATGTTCTTCTATGGAAGTTGCTTCGAGCCGGCGGCGACCGACCACTACATGAAGCGTGAATCGCCCTCTTCGACGGTCGGCTGGGGGAAGCTCGACGACGTGCTCGACACGCTCTCGGCCGGCCTCGAGCCGGGTCCCTGGCTGCTCGGGGACCGTTTCTCGGCCGCCGACGTTCTGATCGGCTCCGGGATCGCCTACATGCTCGGGTTCGGTATCATTCCCGCCCGCCCGGAATATGTCGCCTACGTCGAAAGGCTCGCGGCCCGGCCGGCCCACAAGGCGGCCGCGGCCGCGGATGCGGCCCGCGCCGCCAGTTAGTATGCCACCCGCTATCCAACGGCCCGCGCCCCGGCGTGACGCCGGTGTTCGGGCACGCGGGATGGTCCACGGGTTGACGTCATCCCGGCGGAGGCCGGGATCCGGACACGTCCGCCGTGTGCTCCGATCCAGCGCCCCCCAGCCCTTTGCGTCACGGCCAGAGGGTTGCTAGAACGCCTCGACAAATCAGCGGACACTGGAAGCGGACGAGATGGCAAAGGATGATGGCGCAGAGGTGAAGGCGGCCGACGGGCGCGACTGGAGCCAGACCCTCTTCCTGCCTGAGACGGGTTTTCCGATGCGCGCGGGCCTTCCCGACCTCGAGCCCAAGATCCTGGCCCGCTGGCAGGCGCGCGACCTCTACAAGGAGTTGCGCGAAACGTCGAAGGGCCGCCCGAAATTCGTCCTGCACGACGGCCCGCCCTACGCCAACGGCCACATCCACATCGGCCACGCGCTCAACAAGATCCTGAAGGACGTCGTCGTCAAGAGCCAGCAGATGCTGGGCTTCGATTCCAACTACGTGCCGGGCTGGGACTGCCACGGCCTGCCGATCGAGCACAAGGTCGAGGTCACCCACGGCAAGAACCTGCCCGCGGACAAGGTGCGCGAGCTGTGCCGCGCCTACGCCGCCGAGCAGATCGAGATCCAGAAGGCCGACTTCATCCGCCTCGGCGTGCTCGGCGACTGGGACAACCCCTACCGCACGATGGACTTCGCCAACGAGGCCAACGAGATCCGCGCGCTCGCCGAGATGACGAAGAACGGCTACGTGTTCAAGGGCCTGAAGCCGGTGAACTGGTGCTTCGACTGCGGCTCGGCGCTGGCCGAGGCCGAGGTCGAGTACGCCGACAAGTCCTCGCCGACGATCGACGTCGCCTTCCCGGTCTCCGACGCGGACGCCGGCACTCATTTGCGTAAACTCGCCGCCGCCTTCGGCCTGGCCAAGCTCGACAAGCCCGCCGCCGCGGTGATCTGGACCACCACCCCGTGGACCATCCCCGCCAACCAGGCGCTCAACGCCCACCCCGAGTTCGACTACGCGCTGGTGGACGTGGGTGATCGCCTGCTGGTGCTGGCCCGGGAACTGGTCGAATCCGCCCTGCAGCGCTACCAGCTCGAGGGCCGCATCGTCGCCACCGCCAAGGGCGCGGCGCTCGATCGCATCGCGTTCCGCCACCCCTTCTACGACCGCGTCTCGCCGGTGTACCTGGCCGACTACGTCGGCATCGACGCCGGCACCGGCATCGTGCANNCGCCGAGGTCGGCGCCCTGCTGTCGCACGGCAAGATCACCCACAGCTACATGCACTGCTGGCGCCACAAGACGCCGCTGGTCTATCGCGCCACCGCGCAGTGGTTCGTCGGCATGGACAAGGTCGCCGCCGACGGCTCGACGCTGCGCGAGCGCGCGCTGCGCGCGGTGGAGGCCACCAAGTTCTACCCCGGCTGGGGCCAGGCGCGCCTGCACGCGATGATCGCCAACCGTCCCGACTGGTGCATCTCGCGC
>JRYE01001838.1_pt1 | contig 18167 bp, 17 predicted proteins | sample 235321 | NCBI WGS metagenome assembly JRYE01 (sample SAMN03074214, study PRJNA261473) | activated sludge metagenome | biome: Common Effluent Treatment Plant; feature: Wastewater; material: Activated sludge; isolation source: activated biomass in a lab-scale reactor treating industrial wastewater at... | reverse complement strand
TGCTTTTACGTCTGCCATTTTGTTTAAATTTTTCCCGCCTTCAATGTTTTTGACTCCGGCGGATGATTAAAAAAACTGTTTACTTCATTTTATAACTATTCAACTGTACTGAGCTATTTACACATCAATACAATATAATTATCCAAATTATTCTGCCGTTGCTGTTTCAGCTTTCTTTTCTGCATTTTGCAGCAATGCAGCGATAACACGCTTAGCAGGTGATTGCAACAAGCCGATAACCTCGCCAATAAGTTCGTTCTTCGTTTTGATCTTAGTAAGTGTTACCAGGTTATTGTCGCCCATATACACATCACCATTAATAAAGGCAGCTTTCATAACCGGTCTTTCACCCTTGCTGTCTTTACGAAAACTGCTGATGNNGTATCGGTAACATAGAAGTTGTTGTACTGAGAGAATTTTTCTTTCAGCGCTTCTATTACTTCGTTTTTTTGATCTTTAGTCATTTTATATTGTTTTGACTTTCTTTAAATGTTGTTTTCGCTCCTGATTAATGTACAAATGCTTTTGCATCAATAGCAATGCCGGGACTCATGCTGCTAGCCATGCTGATTCCTCTGAGATAAGTTCCTTTTGAGGATGATGGTTTTGCTTTTATAATTGCATTGAGTAATTCCTGACTATTGGCTTCAATTTTTTCGGGAGCAAAACTTACTCTTCCGATAGAAGCGTGGATAATACCCACTTTATCTACTTTGAAAGCAATTTTACCGCCCTTTACATCATTTACCGCACCTGATACATCGTTGGTTACGGTTCCGGTTTTAGGATTGGGCATCAGGTTGCGAGGGCCTAATACCTTACCCAGTTTACCAATCTTAGGCATTACGGATGGGGTAGCGATGATTACATCTACATCAACCCAGCCGCCTTCTATCTTAGTTACAAATTCATCCAGACCCACATGATCGGCTCCGGCTGCTTTTGCTTCAGCTTCTTTGTCAGGTGTGCAAAGCACTAAAACTTTTTTGGTTTTACCGGTACCATGTGGAAGTGTAACAGTACCACGAATTGCTTGATCTGCTTTTTTAGGATCAACACCCAAACGAATGTGCAGGTCAACAGAAGCATCAAACTTTGTTGTATTAATTTCTTTTACCAGTGCTGAAGCTTCTTTCAGCGAGTATGTTTTATTTGCGTCTATTTTAGTATTCGCAACTTTTCTTTTTTTACTTACAAATGCCATTGTAGTTCTTTTAAAGGTTCAGTTAATTAATTTTCCCAGGGGGCTTTACCTTCTACAGTAAGTCCCATACTGCGAGCCGTACCCGCTACCATTTTCATGGCGCTTTCTACAGTAAAGCAATTAAGGTCTGGCATTTTGTCTTTTGCAATAGCTTCTACCTGCGACCAGTTTACTTTACCTACTTTGCTGCGGTTACTTTCCTTTGAACCTTTCTGAATTTTTGCTGCTTCCATCAATTGAATAGCAGCAGGAGGTGTTTTGATGATAAAATCAAAACTCTTGTCAGAATAAACAGTAATTAATACGGGAAGTACTTTTCCTTGCTTGTCCTGTGTTCTTGCGTTGAACTGCTTGCAGAATTCCATGATATTGATACCCTTGGAACCCAGCGCCGGACCGATTGGAGGGGCAGGATTGGCCTGACCACCTTTGCACTGCAGCTTTACAAAGCCGCTGATTTCTTTTGCCATTTTAAAAAATTTATTGGTGTTAACGACTTTTCTACCAGGCTTTTATACCGGTTTACTGTGTCTCCCAAACTATCCGGAAGTTTTTATATTTCCGGCATTTGTCCCGCATTTGCGGGTAACAAAGAACTAATTGGGGCGGCAAAGATAATAGTTTCTGCTCAAACAGACAAAGCTTTTTAAGACTCATTTAGCCACTATTCGCACTTAAAATTATCATTCACAATCAAAAACTAATTCAATACTTTTCAAAAAAAAATTGAAAGATATGTGTCGACTATTTAAAAAAGGTAAAATATACATTTTGCTGATTGTTATTATTGAATGTATTGACATGAGCGCCTTTTCTCAGCAATCCAAGCCCGGCCTTTACCTGCAAACCAGTGAAATGGCCGATGCCATGATTCAGTACGATGCCGATAAAGCGAGCATCCTTCGCTTTTATGCAGCCGGCTCCTCACGCAGCACATTTGGCCGCCAGGCCGGCAATAGCTACAATACACCCGAAAGAAGAAATAGACTGCTGCAACTAATTTCAGAAAATTTGAACAACTTGAAAAAATTTCCTTTTGAAAAATGGGATAGTAACGGTCAGGTGGATTATATTTTGTTTAAAAGAAATTTAGAAAACGAACAATATCAATTGCTTCAGGAGGAAAAACTATATGCCCAGATAGCGCCTGCCCTGCCCTTTGCCGATAAGCTGATAGAATTACAGAAACCACGCCGCCGGGGATTGAATGTAAATGGTGAAGCAGTAGCCAAATCTTTAAACGATATCAATAAAGAAATTGTATCGGCTATTGGCAAATTAAAAAAAGGAGATAGTCTGGAATCTGCACAAGCCAATATGGCTGCCAATGCTGCGATTGCATTACAGGCATCGCTTAAAGATTATTTTAATTTTTACAACGATTACGATCCGCTCTTTAGCTGGTGGGTGCCCAAAACCTATAGCGAAACAGACAGCCTGCTCGCACTGTTTTCAAAAATTGTAAAAAACAAAATCAAATTAAATACACAACAACAGGATGATGGCAGCGGCATCATCGGCAATCCCATTGGCAATACAGAACTGCAACGCCAGTTGCAATACGAGTGGATAGCCTACAGTGCCGATGAACTGGTATCCATAGCCAATAAAGAATTTGCCTGGTGCGATGCTCAAATGTTGAAAGCCGCTAAAGAAATGGGATTTGACAACAACTGGAAAGCCGCACTGGAAAAAGTAAAACAAACCTATGTGCCGCCGGGTAAACAACCGGAAGCCATGTATGATTTATACAAGCAATCAGTTGAATTTTTAAAGTCCAATAACTTAGTTACATTACCACCACTGGCGGATGAAGACTGGAGTGTGTATATGATGAGTCCCGAGCAGCAAAGAGTAAGCCCCTTCTTTTTGGGTGGCGAGTCGCTCATTATCTCTTACCCCACCAGCAGTATGACTTACGAAGAAAAGATGATGAGCATACGGGGCAACAATCCCAATTTTTCAAGAGCCACCGTACATCATGAGTTGCTGGCCGGTCATCATTTACAATATTATATGATGGCAAGACATAAAACCTATCGCAAATTCAATACACCTTTCTGGCTGGAAGGCAATGCACTTTATTGGGAAATGCTTTTGTGGGATATGAGATTTCCCCGCACTCCCGAAGAAAGAATCGGCATGCTTTTTTGGCGCATGCATCGCTGTGCCCGCATAATTTTTTCGCTCAATTATCATTTGGGAAAATGGACACCGCAGCAGTGTATCAATTTTTTGGTAGACCGTGTGGGACATGAAAGAGCAAATGCCGAAGGTGAAGTGCGTCGTTCTTTTACTGGCGGCTATGGGCCACTGTATCAAATTGCATATATGATCGGCGGCTTACAATTTATGGCATTGAAAAAAGAGTTGGTTGATGGAGGCAAAATGTCTTTGAAACAATACCACGATGCCATCCTGCACGAAAACAGTATGCCGGTTGAAATGTTGCGAGCATTACTTTCTCATAAAAAACTGAACAGAGATGAAAAACCGGAGTGGCGATTTTATAAAGAATAATCATCACTCATGCATCCTCACCCATTCTTCGCCTGCCGTATCGGTGCGAAAGTATTCTACATTGCCTTTGTCCTGCATGGTTACATATACCGTTTTTCCATCGGGGCCACCAAAGGCAATGTTCGTTGGCTTTTCGCCAATGAGTTTTACTTCNNGCCACCTAAGGCAATGTTCGTTGGCTTTTCGCCAATGAGTTTTACTTCTCTTATTAATTTTCCTTCGGGTGATACAATGGCAACCACACCTTTACCATATCGGGCAATATATAAGTTGCCCTGGCTATCGCAACGCATACCATCCATGCCATGGTCCGCAAATTCAATCAGCAATTTTTTATTGCGCAGTTTGCCATTGCCTTTTATGCGATAAACCCACACATTACGTTGCACACTTTCGTTTACATACAGTCGCTTATTATCGGGGCTTACTTCTATGCCATTGGTAGTACCCATATTCCCTTCCATCATTTTTATCTTTCCTTTCTTATTGGCATACCATACCGAGCCAGTGCCCGCTTTCCAGTTTGGATTGCTGGCAAAGAATGTATTGCGATTTGTAATAGCTATATCATTGGGCTGCACCATCGTACTATCATGTGCAAATAACGATACCTGCTTTGTGCTCATACCTATCTTTAAAATATTATGACCTGTATAATCAGCCACATACATATTGCCATCCTTTCCAAATCGAATACCGTTACCTATACTACCCTTTGGCAAATCAATAAATACGGAAGCATCACCTTGTGGTGTTACTATGCCAATAGTTCCTTGCCTTTGAAAATTTACCGCATATAAATTCCCGGCTTTATCTACGGCAGGGCCTTCTACGCCATTGGTAAAGCTTCCGGGTGCTGTTAACAATTTTGAAACAAACAAGTCATTTTCTTCCTTTTGCGAAGTAGCATCTTTGCAAAAGAAAACACATAAAATCAATATTAATTTTATACGATTCAGGCTTGATATCATTTGATGATTTTAAAAGTGCAACAAGATAATCTATTTAAGAAAACGATTATCCTGCTTTGCTGGTTTCAAACAACTGAAGCACAAAAAAAAACCACCCTTGTGGATGGTTCCCAAATAGTTTGCTTTTTTGATTAACTAATCTTTTCAACCTGCATATAGGTAAGTTCTACAGGCGTAGATCTGCCAAATATTTTTACGGTAACTTTTAGCTTTTTCTTTTCATCGTTTACTTCTTCTATCACACCGTTAAAATCATTGAAGGCTCCTTCTATAATCTTGATGGTCTCTCCCACTATAAAGGGTTCGCTCATACTAATGCCGCCTACCTCTGCCATTTCATCCATCTTGCCCAGCATCTTGTTTACTTCTGCTTTGCGCAATGCAATGGGATCATCCTTCCCCAAAAAGTGAATAACGTTTGTTGTGTTTTTAATTACATCTCTCAGGTCATCATTCAACTTACCATTTGCTATTTCAATCATTACATAACCTGGGTAGTAGTTGCGCTCCCGCATTACCTTTTTGCCGTTGGCTACTTTATATACTTTTTCTACAGGCAAAAAAATCTGTTTCACCTGCTCCCATCCGCCACGGCTCACTTCTTTGTCTAAGTATTCTTTTACTTTTTTCTCTTTTCCACTTATCACACGCAGTACATACCATTTGGTTTCCTGCTGTGGTGTACTTTCTGTATTTACGGTAGTAGCTTCCATTACGATTACTTCAATACGTTATAGATAAATTTCAATCCATTACCTGCTACAAAATCCATAGCCATTACCAGCAGGGTAATAAAGATAGTTGCCGCCAGCACAATCATTGTTGATTGTTGTAATTGAGGCCAGGTAGGCCAGGTTACTTTTTCTGTCAGCTCTTTATAAGACTCCTTGAAATAAGTTGTAATCTTACTCATGTTATTAATTTTTCAGTTTTCAAGTTGCACGGGTACTAGGATTCGAACCCAGATCTAAGGTTTTGGAGACCTCTATTCTACCGTTGAACTATACCCGTAGAAAGCTAAAAGCTATCCTCCGTAGATGGACAGCTTTTAGCACTATGTTGCGAAGATAAAAAATCTTCTCTGAAAAGGTTAGCATCAAGCTTATGCTAAAAACCAACCATTTCTTACTTAATGATCTCAGTTACCTGACCCGCACCTACTGTACGGCCACCTTCACGAATCGCAAATTTCAAACCTTTCTCCATCGCAATAGGCTGTATCAGTTTTACAGTAAGCGCTGTATTATCACCAGGCATTACCATTTCAGTACCCGCATTCAATTCTACTTCACCGGTTACGTCAGTTGTACGGAAATAAAACTGAGGACGGTATTTGTTAAAGAATGGTGTATGACGACCACCTTCTTCTTTGCTCAATACGTAAACTTCTGCTTTAAACTCTGTATGTGGAGTTATTGAACCTGGTTTTACGATTACCATACCACGGCGTATTTGAGTTTTCTCAATACCACGCAGCAACAACCCTGCATTATCACCAGCTTCACCTTCATCCAACAACTTGCGGAACATTTCCACACCTGTTACAGTAGAAGTCAATGGAGTTTCAACCAAACCTACGATTTCTACAGCCTCACCCACTTTGATACGACCTCTTTCAATACGACCCGTAGCCACAGTACCACGACCAGTGATAGAGAATACATCTTCTACAGACATAAGAAAAGGAAGATCAACCGGACGAGGAGGCAATGGAATATAGCTATCAACCGCATCCATCAACTCTTCTACACCCTTCACCCACTTTTCTTCACCGGCTAAAGCACCTGATGCAGAACCTTTGATAATGGGAGTGTTGTTACCATCAAAACCATAGAAAGTAAGCAAGTCACGAATTTCCATTTCAACCAATTCAAGCAATTCAGGATCGTCAACCAAGTCAACTTTATTCATAAATACAACCATACTGGGTACACCTACCTGGCGTGCCAGCAGGATGTGTTCTTTTGTTTGAGGCATAGGACCATCAGTAGCAGCCACAACCAGTATAGCACCGTCCATTTGAGCAGCACCGGTAATCATGTTTTTTACATAGTCGGCGTGACCAGGACAGTCAACGTGTGCATAGTGACGGTTAGCTGTCTGATACTCAACGTGTGCCGTGTTAATGGTAATACCCCTTTCTTTTTCTTCAGGAGCAGCATCAATTTCATCATACTTTCTTGCTTCAGCCATACCCTTTTGAGAAAGGATTGTAGTGATAGCAGCGGTTAAGGTTGTTTTACCGTGGTCAATGTGACCGATAGTACCAACGTTAACGTGGGGTTTGTCCCTTTTGAAGGTCTCTTTAGTTGCCATGTTATCTGTTTTTTAGGTTGTGTTTTATAATTAAGTTGCCCGGCTTCAGTACTACTATGTAGCTACCGTTGCGTCGCACTCTTATACGTTCTGTTCTATACTCAGCAAAAAAATCAAACATTCTTCACAATACTTTTACTCATTGCTGAATATATTATCTATCTATTTTCAAAAATCTTTTGAGCCGTTATGGGGAATTGAACCCCAGACCTCTTCCTTACCAAGGAAGTGCTCTACCACTGAGCTACAACGGCTTTCAATGTCATTGAAGCCAGTAGGTCAAGCAAGCCAAACAAATCCACTATTATAGTTAAAGACTTATTTGCCTTTGTCGACTCATAATTAGAAGTAAACTTCCACCTCTACTCTCATTTACTTCTGCTTTCAAATAACTTTTTATCAGAGCGGAAGACGAGGCTCGAACTCGCCACCTATAGCTTGGAAGGCTATCGCTCTACCAAATGAGCTACTTCCGCTTAAAGAACTGTGGGCAAGGATGGATTCGAACCACCGAACTCCGAAGAGGACAGATTTACAGTCTGTTGCCGTTGGCCACTTGGCTACTTACCCGGTTTCAAAATAATCCTGATGTGCGGCTATTCCAACTTATGCAATCAAGATTACATCTTAAGAGCCACTTGTCGGAATCGAACCAACGACCTACTGATTACAAATCAGTTGCTCTACCAGCTGAGCTAAAGTGGCATTTGACAATGCCGTCATCACCATCATTTTGCTCAGGTTAGTACGGCGGTCTGCACAATAAAGAGCTACCCCCATTTATTGGGACGGCAAAGTTAAGGGAATATGACAACCTGAAAAATTTTGAAAAAGATTTTTTTGCCCATTTTCTGACCAAATGCATTAAAATCCGACTTAGGGAATATTTGAAATGCCGGTAGCAGAATACCGAAACGGCTGGTAATAAAAAAGCCCCGCCGATTGGGCAGGGCTAATGATTTAAGCGGCTTTCTTTTCTTTATTTTTTTTGATTTGCGATAGCATGGAATCAATGGCATCATCAAAAGACTGCTCAAATGACTTGCTGGTCGATTTTACAAAAAAACTGTGATGGGGTATCTGCACCCTTATCTCAGCTACCTTGTCTTTAATGGCATGCATTACATTGTCCAATTTTAAAAACACATTTACTTTAACAATGCGGTCGCTGAACATCGTCAGCTTCTGAATTTTTTTATTAATAAAATCAAGCAACTTCTTGTCCGCATCAAAATGAACTGTTTGAATGTTTACGTTCATAGTCATCGTTTTTTTTAACTGGTGAAACAATAAATAAAGAACTAACACGGTCTGTTTTACATAAGGTTTGGTTCTTTTGTCTGCACCCAATTTAGCGAAATAATTGATTACAACCAAAGAAAACAGCAGACAATTTTATTGTAAAAAAGCTAAAAAAATCAAGCCTTAGGATGTGCCTTTTTATGTACATCTTTTAACTTTTCTATTGTAGTATGTGTATAAACCTGTGTGGCAGCCAGGCTACTATGTCCTAGTAGCTCTTTAACGGCATTTAGATCAGCTCCGCCATTCATCAAATGGGTAGCAAAGCTGTGACGCAGTACGTGTGGACTTTTTTTATCCAAAGTAGATGCTTTAGACAATACCTGCTTTACTTGTAAATAGGCGTATTTCGGGTAGAGTTTTTTACCTCTCTCAGTAACCAAAAGTGTGTCGCTATGGCCAAATTCTTTTCGCTTCAAAACACAATATTCCTGCATTTCTTTTGCAAGCCCCCTGCTTATCGGAATAATGCGCTCCTTATTCCCCTTGCCTACTACTTTTACTTCTGAGCGGCTATAATCAATTTGTCTTTCTTTTAAATTGATCAGTTCGCTCAAGCGCATACCGGTTGCATAAAAAATGGAAATCAGCATTTTCGTATTTAGCGACCGCCAATCTTCGGTTGCAGTGTTTAAAGTATTTGTTATTTCTTTTACATCATCTTCTTTTACAAATACCGGAATTCGTTTCCCGTTTTTTGGGCTTACAATTTTAGCCATTGGCGACACCTGAATAAGCCCCTGCCTCAGTTGATATTTGAAAAAAGATTTAAGGCAAGAAATTTTTCTGTTGATAGTTTTAGAACTCATTCCTTCTTGCTTTAGCCTGGCAAGCCAGCTTCTGATGATGTTGTAATCAAGCTTATTTATTTCAGTAGTTCCAAACTGGTTTTCAGTAAATGAAAAAAAGTGAGATAAATCGGTTTGGTATGAGATGATTGTATGTGCCGAATACCTTTTTTCAAATTGCAGGTAATCAAAGAAGGATTGAGCCGGTTCAAATGTTTTCTCAGACATATTGGAAAATGTACCGTAAAACTACAAAAAAAGCCGCACCGGTAAGGTGCAGCTTTAGTATCATTAAAGAGATATCAACTAAGGTTCAATTTTGCCGCTGGCAATTTGCTGCTTATATACTGCCTTTAAAATCTCGCCACGACGTCTTACCGATGGTTTGGTAAAACTTTGGCGTTCTCTGAGTTGCAGCAACACTTTCGACTTTTCAAATTTCTTTTTGTACTTTTTTAAAGCCTTGTCAATGTTTTCGCAGTCTTTAGAATCANNATAATTCATCTATTTCACAAAAACCAAAATAGGTTGTTTTTCCTTAGTTATCAATCAATTATCTTTGGAATACTACTACAGCTTTAACAAATCCAAATCGGTACGCTTTGCAAATTACACACCGACAAACAACTCGTCAGCATTTTCCTGCTTTAGATGGAATACGAGGCTTAGCATGTCTTGTAGTAGTCATTTATCACAATTTCGGTTTTATTCAAAAGTATATTTTTTTCGGATGGGTTAGTGTTGATTTGTTTTTTACCTTATCGGGATTTTTAATTACCGATATCTTAATGAAGGCTGTACATCGACCACATTATCTCCGAAATTTTTATGCACGTCGTTTTTTCCGAATATTTCCCCTTTATTATTTATCGCTCATTATTTTTCTGGTATTGCTGCCCCGATTCCAAACTCCTTTGCACCTGGAATATTATACAAACAATCAAGCCTTTATCTGGACTTATCTTCAAAACTGGCTTTATGTATTCAATCCGCCGATCAATACAGATTCGCTCAATCACTTATGGTCGCTGGCGGTTGAAGAACAATTTTATCTCATTTGGCCTTTTGTAATTCTGATACTTAAGAACCCTAAACATCTTTTGATTTTCGTTTTACTGATGTTAGTAGGTGTAAGTGGCATCCGGCTTTGGGCCTGGCTACATCAGGTGCCGGGGCTCGCCTACTACAATCTATATACCTTTACCCGAATCGATGGAATCTGTATTGGAAGCATAGTTGCCATTTTATTAAGAATATCACCCGGATTTTTGTCACGATACACCCCGGCCATTGTAATGGTTTTTGCACTTCTAAATTTTGGATTTTTCTTTATTAATCGTTCCTTTAGTTTTTCATTTCCTTATTTGGCACTAGTAGGATACACTACACTGGCCATGCTATTGGGCTTGTTAGTCAACCAGGCCATCACAAAAGAAAACAAACTAATAAACGTCATTCTCAACTTAAGATTATTAAGGTTTATAGGGACAGTATCCTATGGTTTTTATATATTCCACTGGCCGGTTTACAGGGGTTTGAGCCCCTGGGTTTCATCCCGACTGGAACAAGTTGTAAACATTAATCTGGCAGCGATCACCACATCTACCATACTTTCTGCTTTAGCATTATTTCTGAGTTGGTTGAGTTTTAAATATTTTGAAACTCCGTTTTTGAAAATAAAAGAACGTTTTGTTTAGTCTGTACAATCTACATTGCCTGTAGTTGCAACTAAATGCTATCCAAAAATAAAGCCAACATTCAACCATATTTCCAAACTCCGGATTTTAATATTTATACCAACTTTATAAATCTAATTGAACTGAAATGTATTTTCACAACTGATCTAAGCTATATTTGATTATTTATTTCTAAAAAAGTTTTAAACAAAAACAACAAGCAAAAAAATTATTGCTGATGGATCTTAGAGAACTCAATAAAACACAACATCAGCATGTAAAAAGACACCCTTGGGAACTTTGCCGATACAGGATATTGAATTTTTTTTTGAACCGATGCAACGACAATCAAATAATAGTTGATATTGGTAGTGGCGATGCTTATCTGGCTTCTCAGATAGCAAAGCGTCACCCGCAATCATCTGTAACAGCTGTTGATATTAATTATACACCGGAGCTGATGGCTGGTCTCACACAACAATTGCCATCAAATTTAGTTCTCTCGCCATCACTGGAAACAGTAGCATCACAAAAAAAAATTGATGTCATCATTCTCATGGATGTACTGGAACACCTGGAATATCCACAAGAATTATTAATCCAGATTTTACAACTGCAAGGTGTTTCCGTAAAAACCAATTTCATCATAACGGTACCTGCTTATCAGCAGCTATTTTCTGAACACGACCGCCAACTGGGCCATTTCAAAAGATATACACGCAAACAACTGGACCATCTGCTAAAACCGCTTGCAATAAAAAAAATTAAAGATGGGTATTGTTTCAACTTTCTGTTGATGATCAGATTTTTTCAGGTACAGAAAGAAAAAATTTTTAAAAGAAAAAATCATGTAAAAACTGGTGTGCACAACTGGAAGGGTAATCATTTAATAACCGGTATCATCACTCAATTATTGTGGATGGAATTTAAAATAACTTGGTATCTTGCACGTATTGGTGTTAAACTACCGGGACTAAGTTGCTATGCATTATGTCAACCTTTTCAATAGTTATTCCCTGTTATAATGAAGCTTCCAGAATACCTTTGGACAGGTTGTCATCCTTTCTTTTAACAAATGCGGAAGCCCATATCATTTTTGTAAATGATGGCAGCACCGATGAAACTTTTCAAAAACTTACAGCATTCATCAGTCAATATCCCGACAAATGCGATATCGTTTCCCATGAAGAAAGGAAGGGCAAAGCGTCAGCTGTTCAATCCGGCATGTTGCGGGCATTACATGATACCAAGGCACAATATATCGGTTATCTAGATGCGGATTTTTCAACCGATCCAGAAGAATTTTTTTTACTGTATTTGTATGCCCAATCGCATCAGCTAGACTACATATTTGGTTCCAGAATTAAAAAACTGAATGCGGTAATTAAAAGAAACAATTTTCGTCACTACGCCGGTAGATTCATTGCTACACTTACCGATGGGTGGTTCAAGTTGGGAATTTATGACACGCNNCGTATCCACACTTTTTGAAAAGCCTTTTAAAACCAAATGGTTGTTTGATATTGAAATTTTTATCCGAATCAAACAATCTGAAACAACTTTTTCCGGATATGAATATCCGTTGCAAAATTGGATAAACGCCAGAGGTTCAAAAATTAATTTAAAAAGTTTTCCGCAAATTCTGAAAGAACTGTTTTTGTTAAGAAGGTTTTATGCTAAGTAATATTAGTATGATAAAACAATTATAAAATGGAAGGGATATCACTAAAGCCAGACACACCATATAAATATCCCGGTTATTATTTTGTACTACTGCTTCTCGCAGCAGTTATTTCATTTTGGCCATTAAGCTTTCATATATTCAGTTTAAAAAATGATGCATTAAATTATTTCTTACCAACCCGGTATCTGGTAAGTGAATCATTTCACCGTTTTGAACTACCACTGTGGACACCTTATTTAAACATGGGCTATCCGCTTCATGGTGATTTGCAGGCGGGTGTATGGAATCCTATTGTACAACTTCTTTCATTATTTGGGCACTACACGCTCTATACACTGCAACTAGAAACTCTGTTTTATATCTTTATGAGTGGTGCAGGCATGTTTTTCCTTTTGAAGCATTTTCAACTGCATCCGCATGCGGCTTTGTTGGGCAGTGTTGCCTATATGCTTTGTGGATTTAATATTGATTCTGCCCAGTTCTTAAACTGGATTGCAGGCACCGCATTTCTTCCATTTGTAATACTCAACTATTATCGGTGTATAACAGAAAAATCTTTACGGTATACTATATATACAGGATTTTCATTATACCTGCTTTTCAATTGTGCATACCCTGCAGGTTTTGTAATCACGCTATACCTGCTTTTGTTTTTCTTTATTTTCTTAACATCACCAAAGTTTCTCAGTAATATCATATCAAACTGGAAATCTTATTTAGCTATACATCTTACAATTGCCATTGTATTTATTTTATTTTCCCTTCCTGCCATCATCTCCTATCTGCAAAGTTTACCACTGATGGAAAGAGGATCCGGTGCCGGGTTGGAAGCGGCCATGAGCAACGCGTTACATCCTTTTACTTTAAGCACTTTGACCTTGCCTGCGAGTGCCTGGAAAATGCCGGGAATAACCATTACCGATCCATTAGAAAGAAATTCATGGTTCGGTATTACAGCTTTAATTTTTATGATTGCCGCATTTGTTATCAAACAACCGCACCGGTTTGCCCGTTTTTCAAAATGGTGTATTCCGATTTTTCTGGTTTTCAGTTTTGGCGAATGGGGAGGTTTAAGACTCATCAGTTATTATTTATTACCACTGATGGATAGTTTCAGACATCCGGCTAATGCAAAAATGTTTACTGTCTTCTTTTCGGTCATACTAGCTGCTTTTACTTTTCATTTATTTATAATTAAAGCAATCAACTTCCAGGTCGTCAAAAAAGCATGGTGGATTACGCTTATATTTACGTTCACGGTCCTTATTATTTCTTTCTTTTTCCCTGCTGATTTTTTTTCCATGCCCAATTTTGCATCCTTTATCAGCAATGCGAATCAATCGATAATGGAAAAAGCAAGTCTGTTTACTGACACGGCTACGTTTACCGATCTTGTGTGGGTTTGCTGTATTTTTCAATTTCCCTTTTTGTTTTTACTATATCGTTTTATAAAAAAGTACCAATGTAAAAACATACTGCTTATTTCCGTTATCAACAGCGTTTTTTTTGCAGCAATTTTACAGCCCTTTACTGTTATTAAAAAAGATAAAGCAGTAGCGATACAGCAACTCATAAAAACACAAACCGTAAATGGATATCCCGTTCCTAATATCCAAAAGCCTTTAAAGGACATCAGTACCGACAATGAAAAGTTTTTTAATGAGATCGGCTGTTTGAGTATGTATCAAAAAAAACCGGGACGTTCTGATTACAGAATAACACCAAGCAATCTGTTAAATCAAAACAACTTTTGGTTTAACTATAAATTCAGGATTTATCAATTTAATTTTCCGGTTATATATAGTGTAAATAAAATAGGAAATCAGCTTGATTGGGAATCAAAACAAACCGACAGTGCTTACCGATGGGCCTTTAGAGAAACAAAATATGTAACGGCACAGGCGACAAACTATTCTGATTCGGTTAAAATACAACTCACTGAGTTCAAACCGGGATGTATTAAAGGAAAGATAATAAGCAGCGGTACTGCTGCTGTTGTTTTGCTTCAAAATATCTATCCGCGATGGAAATTATATGTTGATAATCAGCCACAAAAAATAATAAAAACAAATATTGCGTTTATGGGTTTTGAAGTACCAAATGGAGAGCATCAGTTCTCTTTTCAATACCAGTCATCTGATTTGGATATTGCATTCATTGTTAGTACGATCTGCATCTTGCTATTATGCATTTATAAAATAACTGAATTCAGGAAAAAATCAGTCTAAAATATTTTTTCCTTTCATGGCATGATGAATGGCTATATCCATTAATCGCTCGGCATAGGGCTTTGAAATAGCATTTAATGCTTCGATAGCCTGATGAATTTCATCTTTATTTCCCTTATTTACGATTTGTTGTAATTTTTGCATTGCATTCTCGGTTTCTTTTAACTCATCCGCTGTTAACAGTGTCCGATTTTTTTGAATAAACTGAGTTGTAGTATCCAGCAGTTGTGTGGCCTCGGCTTGTGCTTCTACCAAAGCTCTGGTCTGTATATCCTCTTTAGCATGTACAATAGAATCCATCAGCATTTTTTCTACATCTGCATCACTAAGACCATATTGTGGCTTCACTTCCACCGACTGAGATACACCACTTCTCAACTCTTTTGCTCTTACTGTCAATATTCCGTCTGCATTTACCAAAAATGAAATTTCTACTTTGGGCAAGCCCGCAGGCATGCCCGGTATGCCCGCCAGATTAAATTCGGCCAGCTTTCGATTATCCTTTACCATATCTCTTTCTCCCTGATATACTGATATTCTGATACTACCTTGTCCATCCTTTTGTGTTGTGTATTGCCTGCCAGCACTTGCGGGTATTTTTGAATTGCGTGGGATCAACACATCCATCAACCCGCCCATCGTTTCTATGCCCAATGATAATGGCGTAATATCCAAGAGCAAAAAATCTTTATTATTCCCAGCAAGTATATCTGCCTGTATGGCTGCACCCAATGCTACAACCTCATCCGGATTTAATGAATCATGAACCGGCCGGTTGAAAAACCGGCTAACCATTTTCTTCACAATTGGCACCCGGGTAGAGCCACCTACCATTATTACTTCATCAATATCAGCAATTGACAACTGCGAATCGCTTAAAGCATTCTTGCAACAGATTAAGGTTTTATCAATTAATGGCTGCGCCAATGCTTCAAATGTCTGCTTAGAAATATTTATTTCATTTCCCTCCAAACTACTTATAAAAAAATCATGTGAGCTTACATGTATTTTAGCTTCTTCTGCTTTTAGTCGCAATGACTGAGCCAGGCTTTTATTTTTTTCTAACTCATCTTTTGTAATACCTATTTGCTTTTGCCAATATTCAATAATAAATCGGTCAAGATCATCGCCACCCAGATAGGTATCTCCATGAGTTGCCAGTACCTCAAAAATGCCGTTGGTGATACGAAGAATTGAAATATCAAATGTACCTCCGCCTAAATCATATACTGCTACCGTTTTCATCTCTTCTTTAGACATTCCCAATCCATAAGCCAAACTTGCTGCTGTGGGTTCGTTTACGATTCTTAATACATCCAGCCCGGCCAGTTTGCCGGCATCACGGGTGGCCTGTCTTTGCGCATCATTAAAATATGCAGGAACAGTAATCACTGCCTTAGTAACAGGAGTTTTCAAAATATGCTCGGCACGCTTCACCAGCTCTTTCAATATGAAAGACGAAAGGTCCAGTGGTGTGTAAAATTTATCCCCCACCTGTATTTTTACCAGGCTTTCTGTTTGTTCGTCAATAATATTATATGAAAAAAATGATTGCTGATCTTTTACATCATTATATGATTTTCCCATCAGTCTTTTCACTGAAAATATTGTATGCTGTGGTTCTGCTATTAAATACCGCTTAGCTTCATCGCCTACCGAAACTGTAGCAGCCTCTCCAAAATGAATTACAGAGGGAACTAATGCTGCACCATCATGTTCTTTCAAAACAATGGGCTTCCCCGATTCGGGGTGAATGATAGCCACCAGACTATTGGTAGTGCCCAAGTCGATACCCACAATCATTTCTTTCTGTTGCAGACTTCCTGTTGCGATATTAATTCCAATTTTTGCCATACTATTCAGTTACAAATTCGTATTGATTAAAAAATGAATTGGGGTAAAAACATTGCTGAATATTAATATTAGCAAGTAACGCTTCAGCCGGAGAAGCATTATATGTAGCATCAGCTCTCACAAAAAATAAATTATACCCTTGTTTGTTAGCTCCTACTAATTTATAACCTTTTCTTTTCCCCAATTTCTCAAATGCTTTTACTGACGCACCGTTATACATTTCATTGTTGCTCCTGTTATTCTCTGTAGTGTATGGCACAATCACATCCTGTAATCCATATTCTATTTTTGCCTCTATAACGACTATTGCAGGCTTAATGATTTCAATAGCTTTCCAAATCCAATAATCATTGCCATCAATATCTATTGATAATAAACCCACTTCTTCTCCGTTACATAATGTTGATAATAATTCATCAATTGTGTCAGGCGCAACGAATGTTTCTACAAAATTAATCTTACCGTTACTTTTGTAAAATCTTTTTCCAATTGATAGCTGATCTTTATTGGCATCAATAAATACTCCACTCCAGTTATAGTGTACTGCCAGACAAGCACAATTGCCCGTAATGCAATCTCCGGCTCCTATATCGATAAACTTTTTGCTTACACTTCCAAGGCTACGCAACAAGTAGCCGATAATACCATCTTCGCCATGATAAGTGAAAATATCAAACGAAGCTCGATCCAATCTAGTTTTGGCAGCAAACATACTATTATCCAAAAACGACTCCATTGCAATTCTTCTTTTGTCGCTTCGCTTTTGGCGATAGACTAGTGATTGAAAATACAGCTTTATCCAATGTTTGATTCTTCTCATAATTCGTTTGCAAAATTCGCAGTCTCTGAGCTTAAAAAAAAGTCCCGCTGTTAGCAGGACTTTCGTATTCAGGAATAATTATTTTTAACGCATTAAATACATTTTTCCATAGCCTTTATTAAAATATTTGTCGGTATTATCGCCTTCAGCTTTGTATTTGTCCAGCGATTTACCATTAAGATTGGTAACTACCCGATAGAGGTATATACCGTTTGCTAGTTTTTGTCCGTACTGGTCGGTTCCATCCCATTTAAAATCGGTGATATTTCTACCAATGTGCAAAGACCCCAGCTCATCTTTTGTAATTTCTCTTACGATGCGCCCGGTTATTGTCATTATTTCAATTTTAATATTTTGAGGCACTTCGCTTCCGGTTATCGTAAATACAAAGGCAGTTGAAGTGGTAAATGGATTAGGATAGTTGAGCATATTTGAAATCATCGGCTTATTTATCACTTCAAACAGCACTCGATATTGCACATCTCCAGCCCGGTTATTGCTCTTATCTTTTCCTGATACAATCATTTCATACTCACCATCAACCGGGAAGTAAGGCTTGAAGTTGATCGTCGCAGTATTATCGCTATTGGGCGCCTGTCCTGCAGGTATAAAATTGACTGTATCATTATTAAAATAGAATCTTCTTAATGAACCATCGGGGTATCGTACCTGTAGTGTTAATAGTGATGTATCATCCAGAATCATCCATCGTGCTTCGTCTTTCAGTTTGATTAATATGTCCGGTTTTGAAGCTACAATATCCTTGTTCAATATATGTACCCCATCAAAAGTTACATCTAATAA
>JRYE01011111.1_pt1 | contig 18169 bp, 14 predicted proteins | sample 235321 | NCBI WGS metagenome assembly JRYE01 (sample SAMN03074214, study PRJNA261473) | activated sludge metagenome | biome: Common Effluent Treatment Plant; feature: Wastewater; material: Activated sludge; isolation source: activated biomass in a lab-scale reactor treating industrial wastewater at... | reverse complement strand
TCCTTTTTCCGCCGATCCCATTCGTGGGCCGCGAACATGGCCGGGATGTTATTGATGGTCAGGTTGAAATCCCGTTGTGGCACTTCCCCGTATGGCAGCCTCGCCCGGCCGGGGAGTAGCCGGTTGTATAGAGACATCTCGCCCATCCTTTCCACTGGCCGGCAAGCCGCAAAGATAACGTTGAGCGCCACGAAAAGCACCGCGGCCTTTAAGATGATGCGGCTGATGCTGCGCCAATCCATGCTGATTTGCGCATGTTCAGAGGTGGTTTGTTGAGATGGATGACTTGTCATGGTTACGCGACGCGCTGTTATTTTGATTTGGATCTAACGGCAACTATCCTGCCGACAGACAGGCTTTCTCCTGTTTGGAGACTGATATCAAAGTCTTTTCTTGAGAAATCGTGGCGTAATATTACTCATGAGAATAAACTCCGATAAATGATACCTCATTGAGGAGAAAGAAAGTCATGAGGAAAGAAGCAAGAGAGTGGATTGAGCCTGAATTAGTGATTGCCTCAGCCGGAGCGGTCAATAGTCGCGGGATGCCGATGATTCACATGGCATCGTCCGATGACCAGCCGCCCAAGCGGACTGTCCGCGGCCAACGCCGCCGCCCGGGGAGCGATCGTCCCAGCAGCGGCCGGGCGGATGCGCCGACTCGCGACGATCGGCCGTCCGGATCGTCCGGTGGTGGAGGCAGCTATCGACCTGCATCCGGTGGTGGAATGAGCGGCATTCCCGGCGGGATGCGGGGCGCGGCCGGTGGTGGCGGCATGTTGTTGGCTCTTTGCGCCATCATTGCTTATATGATGTTCGGAGGGGGCGGCGGCGATGGGCAAGACCCTTTCAACACCGGTGGCGGCCTCGGTCCTCCGCAAAATCAGGAGGAGTTTGATTTGAGCAGCGGTTTGGAAGAACCAACCCGCTCCCCATCGCAGCCAATACCGACAATCAATGCTTCCGCGACGAGAGAAGCTTCATTTGCCGGCGGAAGCTCTACAATTACCGGCGCGTCGGGCGCGGCCGCAAGTTCTCTTCCCGCCGCGGCTGCCGGTAGCGTCACGCCCGGACAGACCTGGACGATCATGCTCTACCAGGATGCCGACGACAAGGTTCTGGAACAGGATATTTTCATCGATTTCAACGAGGCGGAACTGGTCGGCTCATCGGATCGCGTCAATATCGTCGCCCAACTGGATAGGTATGTGGGCGGTTTCAGGGGGGATGGCGACTGGAGCGACACCCGGCGCTTTCATCTTCAGCGCGACAATGATCTGGACACCATAAACTCGCCGTACCAATCTATCGGCGAAGTCGATATGTCCAATCCGCAGACGCTCTATGACTTTGCTACCTGGGCGATTCAAAATTACCCGGCCGACAAGTACGTTCTGATCATGTCGGATCATGGCATGGGCTGGCCGGGCGGCTGGACGGATCCGGAGCCTCCCGGGAGCAGGCAAGTGAATGTTCCCATCGCTCGCGCTATCGGCGACGCGATGTACCTGAGCGATATTGACGCCGCATTGCAAGCAGTGCGCGAGCAGACCGGTATTGACGCATTCGAGCTTGTCGGCATGGATGCTTGCCTTATGGCCCATATGGAGGTCTTCACCGCTCTTGCCCCTCACGCCCGCTTTGCCGCTGCCTCTCAGGAGGTTGAACCGGCTGTGGGTTGGGCCTACACTTCCTTCCTGCAGGACCTTGTGGACGATCCCGACATCACCGGCCGGGAACTGGGTCAGGCGATTGTCGATAGCTACATTGTCGAAGACCAGCGCGTTATCGACCCTGACGCCCGCGCGCAATTTGTGGGTCGGTCCGGCATTTCGGCGCAACAACTGGCCGATCAGTTGGAACAAGGCGTCACCCTTTCGGTGGTTGACCTGGCCCAAATGCCCGCAGCGATTGAAGGGTTGAACCAATTCTCACTCATGCTGCAGAATACGGATCAGCGAGCTGTGGCCAAGGCGCGCAACTACTCCCAAGCCTTCACCAGCATATTCGGTCAGAACGTGCCCGCGTCCTATATCGACCTGGCCCACTTTTCGGCCTTGCTGGTGCGGGAAACGGGTGATGCGAACCTCCGCACATCTGTTGAGAATATGTTCGGCACCTTCCAGAACCTCGTCGTGGCCGAAAAAAGTGGAGTCAAGAAACCGGCCGCAACAGGCTTGTCGATTTACTTCCCCAACTCCCAACTCTACAGTTCGCCCGCGGCCGGGCCGGCCTCTTATGTGCCCGTCTCGGAGCGCTTCGCCGGAGTGTCCTTGTGGGATGACTTTCTGAATTTCCACTACACAGGGCGGAAGTTCCAGGACACGGCCGGTTCGCTGGTGATCCCCGATCGCAGCACCGTGATCGAAGCGCCCGGTGCCGGCGTGATTTCAGTTTCACCACTGACCGTCGATAAAAACACGGTCGCTCCCGGTGACGTGATATTGATGAGCGCCGACGTGGATGGCGAGAATCTGGGTTATAGCTATCTCTTCGCCGGGTACTATGATCGTGAGGCGAATTCCATCAATGTCATCGACATGGATTTCATCGACAGCGGTGAGTCGCGTGAGGTCAACGGCATTTACTACCCTGATTGGGGCGAGGGGGCTTTTACCCTGGAGTTTGAGTGGGAGCCGATTGTTTTCGCAATCAACGACGGCACCAATCGGGTAGTCGCCTTGCTGGAGCCTCAGGTATACGGCGCGACGCCTGAAGTGGCTGTTTATGCAGTAGATGGCATCTACACATACCAGGACGGCACGCAACGGCGAGCGCGACTGCTCTTCAGCAATGAGACTCTGTTGCAAGTTATTAGCTTTCAGGAGTCGGACCAGCCTGAGGGGGCGAATGTGATGCCGTCGCCGCGCGAGATATTGCCTTCGGTAGGTGATCAATTCACGGTTTTTGAGCGCTGGTATGATCTCGACGAGAGCGGCCAGATGGTCGATATCGCTTACGAAGAGGGCGGCACGCTGACCTTCGGTGAGACGTTATGGACCTACGATGTTCTCGATGCCCCGGCGGGCGGGTACGCGATTGGTTATATTGTTGAGGACCTCGACGGCAATCGCGTTGAGACATACACGGATGTGACGGTCGAGTAAATCGACTCTCGTATGATCAAACAGGGCGGCTAATTGCCTGTTAGCCGCCCTGTTTTTGTTTGGCCGCTATGTGGAGAATAGCGATATCTCCCCCATATTTAGGGCAAATGTGTTATAATCTCTATATCCGGCACATTTGGCGCAACTTGTGGGCCAGCCCGGCGTACAGGATAGTAAAGATTTCTCGCCGAAACGGGTCGTTTTTATTTTTACAACATGTATCTTCGGCAGCGGATTGTGCCGGACCTGGAGATAGAAATTTATGGATAACCTTGTAGGGATTTTGCCCGAAATCTTCGTTGTCATCGGCCTGCTAATGGTACTGGCGGAGTTGGTTATTGGTATCCAGACCGGGTTTGATCTGCTCCTTATCGGCTCGATCATGGTGATATCCGGTATTGTTGGTATTCTGACCGGCAGCGAGTTGTTGATGCTGCTATTGGCGATTGGCCTGAGTATCTTCTATATTGCCGTTGGCCGAAAGAAGATACGTCAAAAGATCACGTCGGTCGGCAAGAAGACGAACATCGACAAGCTGGTCGGCTCAAGCGGTGTCGTCATACGCGACATCAATCCTGAGTCGGCCGGCATTATACGGGTGGACGATGAACAATGGCGCGCCTCGGCCGAAGAAATACTATATGCCGGCGATTCCGTCATTATTGAAGCAATCGATGGTGTCACATTAACTGTGCGCAAATTGACCAAATAACAGGAGAAATATGTTTCTTTATATCATCTTAGCTCTGATCTTCATTATTGCTGTTGCCGCGCTGGCGTTTAGCGTGCGTGTCATCAAGCAATATGAGAAGGGTCTCGTCATCCGCCTTGGGCGATATGATCACACGGCCGATGCCGGTCTGGTTTTTCTGATTCCTTTTATCGATAGCCTGATTCGCATTGACATGCGTGAGCAGGTCATCAACGTCTTGCCCCAGCAAGTCATTACCGCCGACAACGTGGTTGTCACGGTCGATGCGGTTATCTACTATAAGGTGGTCGATCCGGTGAAGGCGGAGTTTGAGATTCAGAACTTTAACTTTGCGGCCACCACACTGGCGCAGACGAACCTGCGTAACCTGATCGGCGACAAGCAACTTGATGAAACGCTGACCGCACGCGACGTCATCAACACGTCGCTGCGCGAGGTTCTGGACGAAGCGACAAACCCCTGGGGTGTGAAGGTCTCGAAGGTTGAATTGCAGAAGATCGATCCGCCGCAGGACATTACCAACGCCATGAGCAAGCAGATGAAGGCCGAGCGTGAGAAGCGCGCCAACATTCTGGAAGCGCAAGGCTTGCGTGAATCCGCCATCCTGAAGGCGGAGGGTGAGGCTCAGGCGCGCCTGTTGCGGGCGGATGCCGACGCCAAATCAATTGAGATGGTTGCTCAGGCCGCCGAGAAGAACTTCACCGATCGGGCCAAGGAGTTGCGTCGCCTGGATGTGGTTGAGAAGGTTTTGGCCGGGAACAGCACCAAGTTCATCATCCCTTCAGGGTCTGACATCGTCAACGTATTGGGCCTGGATTCCCAGGACGGGGGAAATCATCAGATTCTTCCCGTAAGGCGGAGCAGGTCCGGTTCGTCAACCGAAGCTTCCGAATAAATCTGCCGACAGTGACTGAAAATTAAAGATGCCCCAAGGCCGCTGAAGAGTCTTGGGGCATTTTGTTTGATTTTTGGATGGGTTGCCTTGTCTCATTAGAGCCGACGAGTTAACTCAATAATTACGCCGCAATCGGATATTTGTTCCCAAGCCAAGGCCATGCCTTCGGCATGCAAGGCGGCCGTCGCTTCATCCTGAATCCAGTAGTACTCATCATCCCATGCCTCGCCGCTCATCGTTCGGACGAACTCGCGAGCCGCGGCGTCGGCAAAGCCGATATCGCCGATGACGATAACGCCGCCCGGCGCCAGATAGCTATCGGCGAGCCGGCGAAGCAGTTCCAGCTTGGTCGTTAGCGGTAGCTCGTGGAAGGTATAGGTCGAGACAATACGATCGTATTTTTGCTGGAATGGGGGTGGATATTCCGCCTGGAGATCGGCTTGCCCGAACTGTGCTTCCGGCACCTTTTCCGTCGCAATTGCCAGCATATCGGATGAAAAGTCCAGCGCCCACACGACTGCGCCGGCATCCACCAGCTTCCTGGTCAGATTGCCCGTGCCTGCCCCGAGTTCCAGAATCTGCGTTCCGGCTTCGATCCGGGCCAAAGAGATTACCCGCTCCAGGACTTGTGTATATCCGGAAAAGGGGAAACCGGATTCATCCCGAACGTCACGATCATAGGTAGGCGCCCACTGATTGAACTGGTCCTCCAAATTCGAATTTGTCATTGAGATCCTCGATTAAAAAGAGAATAGTTTGGCAAACGTCTGAATAGCCGCTTCGGGGGTGGGCATGAGGAACCAGACCCAGCCGAGCATGACATAGAGGAGTGTTAAGCTCCAGCCAATCACCGCCCATCCGCGTCGCGGCCATATCTTCCCCTGAAGCTGCCGGTACCATTTGCGTGTGCGATCGCTCCATTGTTTGTGGGCGAATAATGCCAGCGCGTGCCAGACACCCCAGATCAGGAAGTTCCAGGTGATGCCGTGCCACAGCCCGATGACTGTCATTGTCGCCATATGCCCGATGAACACGATCGTTGTAGGGGTGAGGAGTGAGGATTGTTCGGGACGTCGCCGCCGCAATAAGCTGCGAGAGAGCGGCGTAAAAACGTAGAACCTGGCCCAGTTGCTGAGGGTTATATGCCAACTTTGCCAGAAGGCGGTAATGTTTGTTTGCCAATACGGTCGGTGGAAGTTCTCCGGGAGCTTGATGCCAAACAGGATGCCCAGGCCAATGGCGATGTCGCTGTAGCCGCCGAAATCGAAGTAGATCCGCAGGCCATAGCCGAACAAGAGCGCCCATAGCACGGCCGGGCTTTGTGTCTCGGCGGCAATGGCGGGGGTCAACGACAGGCCTTGGGCCAGCAGGTCGGCAATGACGAATTTCTTGAACAAACCTTCCGCGATGCGCCACAAGCCCGTTCCCCAGCGCGCCGGGTCGAAAGCGCGCAGCATGGGCAATGCCTGATAATCTTGTGTGAAGCGCTCGGCTCTGTCTATCGGCCCGGCTACGATGGCCGGAGCGAAAAGGATGTAACTGAGGTATGCGCGCAGCGACAGGTCGGGCAAAATGCCGGTCTGCCGATCGCGAAGTGTATGGATGATTCGAAAGGCGACGTAGGAGAATCCCAACCAAGCGAGATCGGTCGGTGCCGCCAAGGTCACATCCTGCCCGGTGAGGCCACGCCACCACCCGGCGGCGGCCGTTGCGGCCGGCGGCCATTTGATGACGATGAACAACGCGACCATTGTCGCAATCGCCCCACTCAGGACGGCTCGCTGCGGAAGTCGGCGTAAGATGAGCGCCAGCGCGGTGAAGGCGAGACCTACTTCAAGGATCGTAATTCCTACAAAGACTGGTGAGGGCGGACGCGAGGCAGTCAGGCGGAAATCAGCACCTACATAGCGAAACAAGGATAGAGCCAGAATCGCCGTGACGACGACAAGCAAGGTGAACCAGTCGTCACGCACGTAGACTCGCGGCACTTCAATGTTGTTGTTATTCGGTTGAGCAACGTCTTGCTCAGTTGTCCCGAGCGATGCCGGGGCCATGAAGGCACGACGCGGGGGGCGTGACAACCACCACCCGGCAACGCCCAGGGCTACTGTTGCACTGGGCAAAAGATAATCGGCGTATCTGGGGGTCAGTGGCGCTTGAAGCCAGTAGAGAGCCACGACACTGCCCAACAACACAGCCCAGGCTCGCCAGCGACCGGGAATGACGGCCGCGTAGAGGACGGCCGCCAGACCAATCACCAGGATCGCCGTCAAATCAAGGGTCATTCGCTTCCCTCTTGGCTTACAGTTTGCCGGATCGCGTCCAGCATCATCAATCCTGTCAAATCGCTGAGAGGATAGCCAAACGAGAGCGTGGCCGGAGCCGTGTAATCATTTGTCGCATATGACGTCAAATGAATGCCGTCTTTGCCCAGCCCACGGTCGGGAAGCGTGCCCGCAACGACATCGAAATCCCATAGAGGAATCTTGTATTCCTGGGCCAGGACTCGCATGGTTTCATTATGCCGGTTGTCGCCTTCGAATCGGTCGGACTTCGTCACCAGCACGGGGATTACCCCGTTTTCGATGCTGTACTCAATGGCGTGGCGCATGGCTCGCTCGTAGGCGTCTCCGGTGGCCGTGTCATTCGTCCCCAGTCGAATCAACAGAACGCTGGGGTTGTGGAGCCTGAACTCGCATCCGACCATGTGCTCGTCTGCCCCGCATTTGTCGGGGTCTGCGTCACCGGGCCGAAAAGCGATCCAGGAATGGAGGCCGATTCTCAACGCCACACCAAACCGTTTGAAGGAATTATCGTAATAATCGATTGTCTCTTGTAAATCTTTGTAGATGCCGAGGTCGTAGCGCTTCTGATCGAATCGAACGAGGTAATGGCTTGTCAGCGAGGTGCTGTCTCCGACTTTCGAAAACGCATGCGGGTTGCGCCCCATTTCCTGCCCTTTTGCGAAAATACGGCGGACATTGGCTTGCGTGTCAGGCGGCATAATGATGATATGTTCCATCGGCACGCCGTTTACAAGGGTGGCGGGATCACGTGTCGGTGTGGGGGTCGGAGTTGGTGTGAGGGTCGGTGTTGTCGTTGCTGTGGCTGTTGGGGTGGGTGTTGAGCTAGGGATTGCTGTTGACGTAGGTGGAATAGTCGCTGTGGCCGTACCGATGAGACCTGTGACCGACGTTGGCTGCGCCAGTCTGTCAGTTACGTCTGTCATGGACACAGGTGCGGAAGCGGCCGAACCCACCTGTCCACAGCCCGCCACGAGAATCAACAGAGCCAAAAAGATGAAAGGAAAAAAAGGGATCGAAGGATTGGCTTGCTTGTTCATACTGTTCGTAGGTGTTTCCGCATTCCCGTCTATTCATTTTCGTTCAGGATATCGGCAATTGCATCCAGGACCACTAACGCCGAAAGATCGCTCATCGGATACCCGCGAGTGAATGTTTCGGGATCCGTAAAGTCGTTAACGGCAGAAACTGTCAGATGAGCTTGATCGTCCTTCAGTCCGCGATTCGGCAATGTCTCAGCCAACCGATCGAAATCCCATAGCGGGACGCGATAATCGGCCGCTAACCTTCGGGTCGCTTCGTTGATGCTGTTATCACCCTCAAACCGATCGGCCTTCGTGCCCAGAATTGGGATCACGCCGTTTTCGATGCAATACTCGATAATTTGGCTCATGTATTTGCCGTATAGCTCTGCATCTCCATCGTTTGTTCCCAGCCGGATAAGCATGACAGCCGGGTTATGCAAATTGATCTCGCACTCCAGTAGATGTTGGCTTGGGGGACAGTAGTTGGGGTTCGCCCACATGGGATCAAAAGTGCCAATGGTCGTCAGGGATACTCGTGCCCCCGCGCCATACCGCATCCATGATTCGCTGAACCGGTCGATTGTCGGTTGCAGAAAATCATACGATCCGAGCATTAGCGGGCCATTGTCAAACCGCGTCAAATTTGATTCCACCAGAACGGCACTATCGCCCAGCTTGGAAAAAGCGCGCGGGTTTCGCCCCAGTTCCCGACCGCGCCGGGCGATCTCGCGAATATGCTCTGCCACCGCAGGGGGAATGACAGCAATTTCCTCAAACGGGATTCCGTTGATCTGTTCCGCCGGATTGGGTGTAGCAGTTTCGGTAACATGAGGAGTCGCTGTTGGCGGGGTAGTTGGCGTAACGGTCGGCAGAGGGGTAGATGTAGGCAGAGTGGGAATGGGGCTGGGGGCGGTCGCGGTGACAGTGGCGACAAATTCACGCAGCGCACTTGAATCGGCCGTCTCCGCGACAGTCGGCAACTCGACGATTGCGGAAATAGCGGGCCCCGCGCAGGCCGATTGCAGAAGCGCCATCGCTGCCAAAGCCATCCACCCTCCTAGAAGCCTTGATAAATCCATTGAGGAGCGCTATCGGTCGTGACGATCAATAACAGGATGGCCAGCAAGCAAATAAACAGGGCCAACAAGTTCTCTCTGTTTAGAATTCGTTTACGCATTGGGATTTGTGAGAGAAGAGAAGCTCCCTACTTGTTTTTGAATGCCGGAGCGTGGAACTCGGCGTCATCGAGTTTCGCCACACCATTTCCATTCCCCATCCTCGGCGACGGCGCGATAGGCTCCCAGCGGGAAGTTGGTTTCTTCGGTGCCATAGAGGGCGACGATCTCGCCGCTACATCGGACGGCCGTTTCGGCTTCGGCCGTGGGGTCATCGCTGACGCAGCTCATATTTTCGATCGTGGCGTTACTCACACTTTCAAATGTACGCGTTTCCCGTTCGAGCTCCGCTTCCATTTCCGAGCACAATCCGGCACGAATTGCATCCGCATCACCGCGCACCTTCGCCGAGAGATAGCTCTCCACGACACGCGCTGCCGGGTCCTCTCCGGTTACTCCATCCGTGGAGCCATTGCCGCCACAAGCTGTGAGACTAAATAGCACCAAGGAGAAGATTAATAACATTACTTGCTTCATGATCTTTGACAGACGCTCCATTATGAGGACTAGCCTGGATTATAATGGATTTGGCAATCACGCGGGTAATTATTGGCGCAGCTTGGGATCAATTGGTCTCTTCGATGATCCGGCGCACCTGATCCAACGCGATCAGGGCGGTCAAATCTTGCATGGGGTGGCCGCGCTGAAAAGTCTCCGGCAGTGTGTAATCGTGGGGCAAATCCTCGATCGCGAGATGAATGTTATCGGTGCCAAGGCCACGGTTGGGAAGCGTTTCCGCCAGCAAATCAAAGTCCCATAAGGGCACGTGATATTCTGCCGCCAGCTCTCGAAGAATCTCGTTGTTTTCATTGCTCCCCTCAAAACGGTCGGCTTTTGTGCCGATGATCGGTATGACGCCATGCTCAATTGCATACTTGATTACATCCCTGACATTGTATCGGAATCCGCTTGGCGAGCCGGAATCGTTGCTGCCCAGCCTCACAAAAAGGACTGACGGGTTTTGTAGTCGCAGTTCGCAAGCCAACAAATGCTCGCCCGGCTCACACCACTTTTCATCGGCCCACATCGGGTCGAAAACGGTCCAGGAATGCAGGCCGAAGTGCGCGCCCACGCCGTGACGCTTGAACGACCCACGCCATCGGTCGATGGTCGGTTGCAGATAACCGAAATCACTCAGGTTATATGTGCCTTCATCGAAAGGGCCGAGGAAATGGGGATTCAGGATCGTGCTGTCGCCCAACTTGGAGAAAGCCTTCGGATCACGACCGAGTTCCTGCCCTCGCGCATAAATCGCGGCCACATTGGCGGCCGTTTCCGGGGGCATCGGCACGAGGTCGGACAGCGGAATGCCGTTGATCTCCTGTGGCCCAAGCGGCGTGGGCGAAGGCTCAGGTGTTGGCGTAGCTGTCGGTGTGTTCGTCACAGCCGGCCGGGGCTGCTCGGTGGCAGGATCGGATTTGTCGCTCTCTTCCGACAACACGGCGACGGCCGTTAGCGTGGCCCCGGATGGTGTCGGCCCTGCGCTCTGTTCTACAACAGGCGCCGGTCGGGTGACGGATGAATCGACATGTGGTGTAACCTGCGTTTCATTAACCGTTGCCGGGGAACAAGCGGTCATCAACAATAGAATAAAAAGGAAAGCTCGTTTCATAGGGGGTGTATGGAATGCCTGGATAGGTTGGAATAATCCCTAATCCTTGATGGATTTTACTCAACCTCGAAAGAATAAAAAATACCCAAATCCTTGACCTTAATATTCTTGCCCCGCCCGCTGCATCGTGCTAATATTAGTGTTTGCGATTGAAAAAATCAGGTATGGCGGGTGTGGTGTAGGGGTTAACACGTCTGGTTGTGGCCCAGAAGATCGTGGGTTCAAATCCCACCACTCGCCCCAAAAGCTGATGGCGAGACCCATCAGCTTTTTTATGCGCCCGTAGCTCAATTGGACAGAGTATCTGGCTTCGAACCAGGTGGTTGGGGGTTCGAGTCCCTCCGGGCGCACTCCATCAAATCGATTAGAATGAGCAGGAACGAAGATGTCGTTCCTGCTCATTTCTTTTCTCGCAAATCTATTGGCTTTGCAGCGTCTCGTACACCCGTTGTGGTGTGAAGGGGATGCGGCGGAGGCGCATGCCCGTCGCGTCGAATACGGCATTGGCGATGGCCGGTGCAACGCCGTCCTTAGGAATCTCGGCGATGGCTTTGGCTCCGAATGGGCCGGTCGGCTCGTTGGTTTGAACCAAAACTGCTTTCAGTTCCGGCATTTCGTCGGCACGATAGATATGATAGGGACCAAGCGCGTCATTGACCATACGGCCGTCGGCATCATAGGCCATCTCCTCGCAATGGCCATACCCCAGTGCCTGAACCATGCCTCCCTCAACCTGTCCCGAAGCGGTCAGAGGGTTAATCGGCACGCCGGCATCAACTGCCATCACCAATTTCATCACCGTGACCTGTCCGGTCTCGATGTCGACCTCGACCTCGACGAATTGCCCCGCGAATGGAGGCGGCGATGCAGAACTGACGAAGGAGGCTGAGGCCATGAGTTGCCGTTGGTCATGCTGATGGAGCGAGTGGAGGGCGATCCTCTCCAGACTGACGGACTCGCCGTTTGGAGCAACGGCGTGGCGGTTTTCCAGCCGGATGTTGTGCCATTCGTCCAGGTCCAGCATCAACGCCGCCCGCTCGCGAATCTGGTCGGCGATCTGCTCGGCCGCACGCTTCACGGCCGTGCCCGAAATGTAGGTGGTCGAGCTGGCATAGGCCCCCGTGTCAAATGGCGTCATGTCCGTATCGCTGGAGTAGATTACGATGTCGGAAATGGGGACGCCCAACACTTCGGCCGCCATCTGAGCCAGGATCGTGTCCGAACCGGTGCCCAGGTCTGTGGCGCCGACGGTCAGGTTGAACGAACCGTCATCGTTGATCTTGATATGCGCTCCACCCATGTCGAGGCCTGGGATGGCTGTCCCATGCATGCACATGGCCGCGCCGAGGCCTCTTCGGATGTGGGGTCTGTCGGGAACAACCCGCCAATCGGGATTTGATCTCCTTTCCCAATTTATCGCCGCCATACCCTGAACAAAGCACTCATCGAGGCCACAGGAAAGGATCATCGGCGCGTCGATGACGGTCTTTTTCTCGCCCTCGCCCAGCAGAACGGCCATAGGCATCGTGTCGCCCGCCTGAACCCAATTCTTGCGGCGAAATTCGATTGGATCCATCCCCAACGCGTGAGCGATTTCATCCATATGGGATTCCAGAGCGAATAGGGCCTGAGGAGCGCCGTAACCGCGGTATGCGCCCGGGACGGGGATATTCGTGTACACCACCTTGCAATCGAACCGGCGATGCTCGCAGTTGTAGCTGCTGAGGCCGCGTAAGCCGGACACTGTGAGAACAGTCAAGCCATGGGTGCCATATGCGCCGGTATTGCCGAGCACCTTCATTTCTGTGCTGTGCAGCGTGCCATCCGCCATCACACCGGTCTTATAGGTGATCGTCTCGGGGTGGCGCGACCGACTGCTGTGGAATTCTTCTGAACGAGTCAGTTCCAGGCGCACCGGGCGACCTGTAGCGATGGTCAGGTGGCCGACGATGTCCTCGATCAGCATCTCTTGTTTCGCGCCAAACCCGCCGCCGATTCGTGGCTTGATGACCCGGATGCGGCTTACAGGCAAGCCGAGTAGCGGCGCGACCATGCGCCGGACGTGAAACGGCACTTGCGTCGAGGTGCGAATGACCATTCGCTCATCCGCGTCCCACCAACTGATGGCGATATGCGGCTCGATCGGGACTTGCTGAACCTGATGCACGTAATACGTGTGTTCGAATACGTGGTCGGCCTCGGTAAATCCCCCATCCACGTCTCCCTTCTCGGCGAAGATGTGATGCACGAGATTGTGCGAGGCATCGTGGATGCCCTCGGTGTCCGTCTCGTCGTGGATCACCGGTGCGCCGGGAAGAATGGCTTCGCGCTCATCGAAAACGGCCGGGAGCACCTCGTATTCCACCTTAATGAGCTTTAGGGCAGCCTCGGCTATTTCGTTCGTATCCGCAGCCACGGCGGCGACGCGGTCGCCAACGTGGCGCACTTTGTTATCGAAACTCACCTGGTCGTAGGGTGGCGGGTTCGGATAGGATTGCCCGCCGGAGGCATATTTGACCCGCGCGATATTCTTGTAATGCACGACGGCGCGCACGCCCTGCAGTGCGAGCGCTTCGCGGTCGTCGATGTCGAGGATGCGCGCGTGGGCATGGGGACTGGTCAAGAGGCGGGCGTATAGCATGCCGCGCATCTCGATGTCGTCCACGAAGGCCGGGTTGCCCTTGGCCAGCTTCACCGCGTCGACCTTCGTCTCCGGCTTGCCGACGACGCTGGTTTCCGGCGTGTGGCCTTGCAGGATGATGCTCGTTTGTGGCCGGGTGTCTGTCGCCGTCATTGGACCCGACGCGCCGCCGGCCAGTTCGGGGCCGGCAAACCCTGGGTCGTCTTCTTCGCCGTCGGCCGAGCTTTCCACCAGATAAGTTGCATCAACGATCATCGCTCCGGAGAGCGGTGGGGGTTCCTCGCCGCGCAAGATTGCGGCGGCGCGCAGAATGGCCTCGACTGGCCGCAGGTAACCGGTTTCGCGGCATAGCACGCCCGATAACGCATCGCGGACCTCGGCCTCGGTTGGGCTTGGGTTCCTGTCAAGCAACCCCTTGGCGGCGAGGATCATGGCCGGGGTCGAGTATCCGGATTGTATGGCTCCTGTCTCGATGAAAGCCTGCTGCAGGGGGTGCAGCTCGCCGACTCGGGAGTTTAAGCATTCGATCGTTTCAATGCGATGGCCAACTACCTGACCAACTAGCAAAGCATCGGCGCTGATGAGACGGCCGTCGACCAGTACCGCGGCCGCGCCGGTCTCTCCCGTATGACTACCAAACCGGACGCTCATATATCCGGCGTCGCGAAGGGTGTCACGCAGGTTATCCTGGGGATAGGCGTGCAGATCTTGATCGTGTCCGTTAATGTGCAGGGTTAGTGGCATTATTCTCTCCTGGAAATCTCCCGGTGGGCCGAGAGCTTATTTTGTTTCGTCCTGGTTGCGGGCAGTGCGCAAGACGTTCAGGTAGTTGGCGCGCTCAAGAGCGGCCGAGTCCCCGATTTGGGCGTAGCTGAGCAATCCGCGAACATCATTTACCGAGTTATAAGCGTTAGCATCAAGCCAGCCGGCAAGGTTGTTGGTCAAAGTTTCCAGATAATCGATGCCGTTTTGAATCAATGCTGAAGCGATCATGACAACGTCAGCGCCGGCCATTAGCCCCTTCACCGCGTCTTCGGCCGTGTGAACACCGCCGGTGAGCGCCAGATCGGCTTCGATTTGTCGGGCCAGCAAGGCGATCCATCGCAATCGCAGCCGCAACTCGCTGGATGTGCTTAGATCAAGGCTGGGGATGATCGCCCGGTTGACGATGTCGAAATCGGGTTGGTAGAACCGATTGAACAAGACGAGGCCGTGCGCGCCTGCCCCGACCAATCGACGTGCGAAATTAGCCATCGCGCTGAAATAGGGGCTGAGCTTCACCGACACTGGAATACGTACTGATGCGGTCACGTCACGCACAAGATCGATATACATCTGCTCGACCTCGCTCCCTGAAATCTGGGGCTTTGTGGGCAAGTAATAGATGTTGAGTTCCAGTGCATCGGCGCCGGCGGCCTCGATGAGCCGCGCATATCGAGTCCAGCCGCTGCTGTAATACCCGTTCAGGCTGCCGATGACGGGAATCGACAAGCTGTTCTTGGCCTGGTAAATATGCGCCAGATAACTCCCCGCTCCCTGGTTATACTCTTTCATATTGGCAACATGCCGCAATGCCTCAGGTAGCTCTTCGGTATGCTGCTTGTAATAACTGGAGTAGCCCATTTCGGCGAGTTCGATCTGCTCTTCGAACAAAGAGTAGAGAACGATCGCGCCCGCGCCGGCAGCTTCCAGGCGCTTCAAACTGTCAAGCTCGTAGGTGAGCGGGCTGGATGACACAACCAGAGGGCTTTTTAAGGTGAGGCCCAAGTAGGATGTTACAAGATCGGTCATAATAGTTGGTCCTGTCGGTTGGCTGTAAATTAGTCCCTTGGACGGAAGGGGCGGGTCTACGGCTCCAAACTTGGTCGTTATCGGCAGGTGATTCCAATTGACCAAGAAGCAAAGCCCCAAGGTTTGTCAATTAGCCGGGCACTGTTGTTGAATGAGTGATGTCTTGTTGTTCAGTCCACGATCTCCCTCTATTGTATCAGAATAATATGTGGGAAGGGATTATGAGCGCCAAGTGACCCGGTTTGAGATGCGGTCTCCCGGCGGATATAATGCGCGGTCGGCAAAGGTCTGATATGAGTGAGCGAAAGGAAGATCTACAAGGGGATGCCGCCGAGTATCGGTGCGCGCACTGTGACAGTATCGTTCCCGCTGGGGCTACGCGGTGTTTGATGTGTGGTGCGCCTCGGGAAGAAGTTACGCCTGTCTCGCTATCTACTGCTTCTTCTTCAATCTCGTTCGAGGATCCGGAATTGCCGGAAGCAGCGATCACCGAGTTGAGGGAAGAAATTGTTCCCTTGGACTTCACGAGTGTGGTTCGTGAGAAGCGCTCCTCACTTCTGTTCTGGGTTGTTGCTTCTCTTGTAGCGGCAGGGTTGGCTGCCGGGTGGCTGGCTTTGCGGAATCAGGGGCCGACCGTCCTGGCCGCCTTCATCCCCACGACGACACCGCTGCCGCCGACCATCACCAATACTCCCACCTGGACGCCTTTGCCGACCGAGACGCTGCCTCCTTCAATCACGCCGGGGCCGACTGATACGCCCGCGCCGACGAGCACCCCCCGGGAGCCTCGCTTTCATACGGTAACGGCTGGGGAGACGCTTTTTGGTCTTTCTCTCTTCTATCGTATCTCGGCCGACAGCATCGCCCAAGGCAACGATTTTGATATCAATGACCCGATTCAGTCGGGGCAATCGTTGATCATCCCCTGGCCGACGGCCACGCCGCCGCTGGAGTCTGTCTTGCTGGAAATCAACGGCCAGCAGGTGCTGGCTGATGCCACGAATTGCGAAATCGTCGAGATTCAAGGCGGTGATTCGGCATATGGGCTATCGGCTCTGAAGGGCGTGCCGCTGGAAGCGATCATCGCCGTCAACCGGCAGACGCAGGAATCGATCCAGTTGATCCAGCCGGGTGACACATTGTGTATTCCGAAGATTCTCTTCGGCGACACGATCCCACCAACAGCAGGGCCGTCGCCGACCCCCTCGCTGACACCTCCGCCCGATGGCCCGTCGCTCCTTTATCCAACCGATGGTATGGCAATCGACTCGCTCGAACTTCCCGTCGTGCTCCAGTGGACGGCGGTCAAAGACCTTGGTCAGGATGAATGGTATATGATCGAAATGTCGGACGCCGATGACCGCGACAGCCTGCCCCGCCGGGGCTTCACGCGCGATCCGTTCTTCCGCGTGCCGCAGGATTGGCGGCCAACAACAAATGAGGTTCGCCGAATGGAGTGGCAGGTCAGCATCATCCAGGAGACGGGGCGACGCAGCGACGGTGGCCTGATCTATACTTTTGGTGGAAACAGCAGCCGTCCGTCCTATTTTATGTGGCAGGGTGCCGTGCCGACACCAACGCCCAGCCCGACAGCCACCTCGACGCCGGAGCCGTAGGCGAATTAACGCTACTCCAGCAAGAACGGGTTCGAATTTCGTTCCGCGCCGATCGTTGTGGCCGGCCCATGCCCGGAAAGAACAACGGTTTCATCGGGCAGGATCATGAGCTTGCCGTGAATGCTGGTCATGAGCAGATCATAATCTCCTCCCGGCAAGTCCGTGCGGCCGATACTGCCCTGGAAGAGCACATCCCCATCGAATAGCACCTGCTGGTTGGCCATATAGAAGCAAACGTGGCCGGGCGCGTGGCCGGGTGTGAACAACACAGTCGCCTGTAGTTCTCCGATCTCGATGACATCTCCCTCTGAGACAAATATATCCGGGAGCGGGGGAGCATCGACTGAAAATCCCCACATTGCGGCCGCGGCCGGCGCATACTCCAGCATCGGCACCGCGTCGGCATGTGCATAGGTGGGCGCGGCCGATATTTCCTTCAATTCACTCAATCCACCCACATGATCGAAATGCGTATGGGTGAGCAGAATATGGCTGATGGTCCAGCCCTGTTTCTCGACGTGGTTGAGGATAGCGCGGCCATCCCAGCCGGGATCGATCACGGCCGCTTTCCCGGTCGTTGTACAGCCGACGATATAGCAGTTTGTCTGAAGAGGGCCAAGAGGCAGTTGAATGATTTGTATAGCCATTTGATAAATCAGGAGTTGATAGGTTGAGTTCTTGGCGAACCCAATAGGCTGATGCCAATTGGTAAAACTTGTTGCATCCGCCATGACAGATAGAGCACTTCCCCAATCGACGCCAGATTAAGGGCGAGAGCGGCCGCCGGCAGGCCGGGCCAGCGCGCCCATACACCGATCGCCAACATGCCGGCGGTGATCACCAGATTGATGCCCATGCCGACGTTCACGAAACGGGTGTGTCGCCCCTGGATCAGCAAACCTCGCAGCCAGGAAGTGATGACGGTCAGTGCCGGATACAGCAGAAACCACGTGAGGCTCGATAGAGCCAGCTCGCCCACTTCCTGCGTCATGTCTTGCACGCCAAAAATATACCAAGTGGCCAGAGGCGTGAAGACAAACGCGACGATAGCCAGGGTGGAGGCCATTGTCAACGAAAAGCTGAAGCGGCGCAGCGGGTTGAATGTGGAGACATCCTGGTGCAGCGCGATGATCATTTCGGGCAGAGCCATGGCCGCGGCGCGGGCCATGAGCATGATCTGGAAGACGACCGGCCAAGCGGCCAGAGAGGCTGTGGGCTGGTCCAGTCGGGCCAGGCTGGAAGTCACCAATGGCTGAACCATGAGTAACAAGACTGAGGTTGCGGCCAGCGGCA
>JRYE01004134.1_pt1 | contig 18430 bp, 18 predicted proteins | sample 235321 | NCBI WGS metagenome assembly JRYE01 (sample SAMN03074214, study PRJNA261473) | activated sludge metagenome | biome: Common Effluent Treatment Plant; feature: Wastewater; material: Activated sludge; isolation source: activated biomass in a lab-scale reactor treating industrial wastewater at... | reverse complement strand
GTAAATCTGCATTTTTAATTTTCGTTGCTGCAAAATATTGCGCCAGTTCGCCCAGTGTGCAGCAATGCCTTACCGGAATATTCCACCTGCCAATAAACGAACTGCAGTTTGCTTCATCCAGCATGGGACCTTCGGCAAAGCTTAATTTTCCACCCGCAGGATTGGGTCTGTCCAAAACAATAAATTGTTTTTGATTTTCGGCCGCAGCTTCCATTGCATAGCTCAGTGTCCATAAATAAGTATAATATCTGCAACCCGCATCCGGAATATCGAAGAGCAGTGCATCCAGCTCTTTTAAGTCTTCGGCTGTGGGTTTTAATTTTTCGCCATAAAGACTGATCACGGGAAGGCCTGTTACCTCGTCGATAAAGTTTTTTTGAAAACTTCCGTCTTCCCCTTTTGCACTTAGCCCATGTTCCGGCGAAAATAAACGTACTACATTTATTCCTTTTTTTAGTAAAGCAAGCCTTGATGCTTCGTTTGTTGAAGTAGTAGCAGCATTATTAGTAATCAGTCCAAATTTCAGCTGTTTGTATTTTGCAGCTTGTTCCATAAAACGATCGACTCCATAAACGACTTGTTGCATGGAAGCAAAATAAGCTTATCTGCTGAATAATGTTTTTCAATTTCACTTTATCAATTGAAGTGTGGTTATCTTACTTCCGACAATTCATCCCAGCGGGTGGTATAGCGCTTGCTGATGAAGTTGCGCTGCATTTTCCAGTTTCGGGAAGTACCGCTGGCTGCAAATTTTAAAATATCATCCCGCTGACTGAAATTGATATTATCCATCATCTCCATTAGTTTGCGATTATAGTTTTTTGCAGGCGCAAAAAATAAATTTCCCTGAACCTGCAAGTCGGGCACAATGCCGCTAAGGATAACACCGGCTTTTTTATATTGTTTCCCGGGCTGATAAAGTTGCTCAACCAGCACTACGGCAGCTTTTATCAACTCCTGAGTAAAAGAAGTGGCATAAGGCAGGGTTAGTTCTTTTCCATACATCGATCCACGAAAGTCGGTATCATTTTTTTCCTGTTTCGCTATTATAAACACACTGATAATGCCTGCTGCACTGCGCTGTCGCCTTAGTTTTTCTGCTGCTCTGGATGCGTAAGTGGCCACGGCTTCTTTGAGTGCATCGATACTGCTTACCGGGCCGCCAAACATACGGGTAGTGGCAATCATTTTTTTGGTTACCAATGGATCCTGCATTTCTTTTGAAATCATCCCCTTCAGTTCTCGTATCAATCGCACACCTACCACACCGCCCAGATGGGTGCGGGCAAATTCTTCGCTTAAGCTACGCAACTGCCAGGCATCAAAAATGCCCCACTGTTCTTTTAATTTTTGCGCATACCGGCGGCCTATGCCCCAAATGTCTTCTACCGCTGTTTGGCGCAATGCTTCTTTTATTTCTGCTTCGGTTTCCAGTACCATTACACAGTCGGTTTTTAGTTTATCTTTTTTTGAAAGCCGGTTTGCCAGCTTGGCCAATACACGGGTGGGGGCTGCACCTACCGATACTTTTATACCCGTCCATTTTTCTACTGTTTCTTTTACATTGCGGGCTGCCGTCCAAAGTGCAGTGGTAGAAAAATCATCCAGATCAACAAAGGCTTCATCAACGGAATATACTTCTACTTTATTTTCTCCCAGCGTCTGCCGCAGGGTTTCCATTACCCGCCAGCTCATATCGCCATAAAGATTGTAGTTGGATGAAAAAACGGTAACCTGATGTTTTTCTATAAGCGGACGAGCCATAAAGTAGGGATCGGCCATTTTGATGCCCAATAGTTTGGCTTCATCGCTTCGGGAAACAATGCAACCGTCATTATTACTAAGCACAATCACCGGCCGGCCATCTAATCGTGGTTGAAATGCCCGCTCGCAGGAGCAATAAAAATTATTACAGTCCACCAATGCTTTCATACGCCCATCGGATGTATTACATAAGTAATGACGCCCCACACGGCAAAGTCGCTGAACTCGGCCAGATTGATGTTTTTATACCGGCTGTTTTCGGCAATTAAAAAAGCGGAGGAAAAATTTTTATGAAAACGACGTACCAGTAACTCGCCATTGAGAATAGCTACAATCACCCGGCCGTTTACCAGCTTTACCGATCGATCTACAATTAAAGTATCACCATCAAAAATGCCGGCATCCTGCATGGCATCGCCTTTCATTCTAAAAAAGAAAGTAGCCGGCTTGTTGCGTACCAGCTGCTCGTTGAGGTCGATGCCACGTTCGGCATAGTCATCAGTGGCGGCTCCAAAGCCGGTGGCATTGGCCGTACTTACCTGCTGTTGTGTAAACTGCTTGGAGCCTTTGTAGGCAGCGCCATAAAATTCTTCCCCTTCCATAAAACAAATTTTAATAAGCTAAATTATTTAGTAATATTTTACTAAACAAATTTGCAAACTGTTTTTTTGGAAGGAAAAAAAATGGCCGGATAATGGGAGTAAAAAACGCCTCAAACCGGCCAAATAAGGTAGCTGTAAACCGGCAAGCAGGGGCTTTGCCGGATTGAAGGAGTGGAATTATTCGCTTACGAACTCCAGCACCACCGCATTATCCTGAAATAGTTTTAATTGATTGCCGCTGATTTCATAGCGGGTTACTTTTTCGAGCAAGCCAAAAAATGAATCTTCTATTGATTGCACATCATGACAAAACATTTTTGTTGAAAAAGTATTTGAGAAATTTACTGACTGGCCATCAATTTTGGTTGTACTGCCAAATGAGTTGCAACTGCCATTGCCACCGGCACTGTTTTTTTCTTTATCAAAACGAATAAAGGCATTGGTGTTTACATCTTGCAGTGTGCCGGCCTTACTTATTTTCTTTAAAAGCCATTTGGTATTATACAAAGGAGTTGCAGCTTCATGCTGACTGTTTGATTTTGCCTGATTGGTGGTGCAGCAAGAACTAAATACCGACATAAAAAGGGTTGTAAATGCGATGAGTGATTTCATAATAGTAATTTTTTGTGTTACGGTCTTAAGATGCAGTTTGAGTTGTGGTTACACGACATTTTTTTCTGCATTGTATTAAAATCTTGTTAAGGAAATAAGTGCTACACTTTTACATAAATCTTCTTTTTATCCATCCACCAGCATATCAGCCACATAAAAGTGATAACGCAAAGTGCATGAAGCAGCGAACCCAACCGTGGATCGCCGGGCAGGGTGGAGAATAAATTTTGATAAAGCCAGTTCCAGGNNGTAAAAAAGCGCTGAGTGCAAATACAAAGAGTGCGTTTTTGCCAAACACATTAAAAAATTTACTCAACCATCCTTTTACATTTTTAAATTCTATCAGATAAATCATTGTGGCAATTGTTATCATTGCCAGTCCGGTGGTGTAAACAACATAGGAACTGGTCCATATTTTTTTATTGATGGGAAAAACCATATCCCAACAAAAGCCGGTAAGTAATAGTGCTACACCGGCAACAAACAGGCCGCTAAGCATTTCATAATTCTTGCCCTTTTTTTGTATGTATTCACCCACCAGATAGCCAAATATGACTTGCACAATGGCAGGAAGTGTACTCATAATACCTTCGGGGTCGAAGGGAATGCCTTCGCCTTTGTACATGTGCGCCAGACCCAAGATACTTTTATCTACATCATTGCCAAACCAGCCGGTCATGCTCAACGGATCTGCCGGATTGCCCAATGTAAAGCAAAGCACCCAGTAGAGCAGTAAAATAAGCAGACCGATGTAAAAAGCGGTTTTAGATTTTAAATAATAAATAAGTACTGATGCAAAAAAGTAGCAGATGGCAATTCTGGCCAATACACCCAGGATGCGTACTCCTTGCGGCATTCCTTTGCTGTCTATATAGGCCCAGGGTTTAAACACCAGACTACCATCAACCCATTTTACAAAGGGCCACCAGGTGAGAAAAAGGCCTATGAGAAAAATAAGTAATGAACGGGTGATTACTTTTTTCCAGAATGTAGCATCCCCTTTTTGCTGTAAACGGGGCATTACAAATGAAAGGGCATTACCCACTGCAAATAAAAAAAAGGGAAATACCAGATCGGTAGGTGTAAGCCCGTGCCAGGGTGCATGTTCCAGCGGCGGATAAATATGCCCCCAGCTGCCGGGATTGTTTACTAAAATCATGAGGCAAACAGTGGCACCACGGAAAACATCGAGGGAATAAAATCGCTGATTCAAGCTTTAAATTTTAGATTTAAATGTATGAAGAAGCCGGCAAGTGCCGCAATACATTTCTTTGAAAATGGAGTTCTCTGTTTTATTAATTTGGTGATAATAAGAATTTCATTCGTAGAAATACAGGAAAACTTATCAACCATTGGTATTAATTCATTCAAAATCTGTCTATTTTATAGGTGTTCCACTCACATCAACTCATATATTTGCAGGCATATAAACAACAATTCTTGAGAATATAAAATTATAAACTTAAGTAATTGATAATCAGCACTATAATTAAAAAATATGGGACTGAGGTGGCGAAGCCATGTAAAAAACCTGAATTACTTTGAGTAAAAAATGGATGGCCATATATACCCGCCCCCGGTGGGAAAAAAAAGTAAACAGCATTTTGCAGGAAAAGGGCTTTGAAAGCTATTGCCCATTAAATAAAGTGCGCCGGAAATGGAGCGACCGGATAAAAGTGGTGGAAGAGCCTTTATTTAAGTCTTATGTTTTTGTAAAAATTAGTGATAAAGAAAGGTCGGCGGTTCGTTTAATCAACGGAACTTTAAACTTTGTGTATTGGGATGGAAAGCCTGCCGTAATTAAGGATAGAGAAATTGTTACCATCAAGCGTTTTTTGGACGAGTATGAAAATGTGGAAGCAAGGCCCATGGAAATAAAGCTGAATCAGCGAGTGAGAATAACCAATGGAACTTTGATGGATCAGGAAGGAAAAGTAATTGACATCAGACATAAAAAAGTAAAAGTGGCAATAGACAGTCTTGGGTATATCTTAGTGGCCTATATTGAAAGAAGTAAATTATCTTCGGCTCAAAGCCATTAAAACCAAACTGTATCAGGCTGCTATACATCAAAACAGCATCAATGAAACGCATAACGATTCCGGCACTATTCATTTCTATGTTTATTTTTTCCTGTAGAACTACTAAACCTTCAGGAAATTATCTGGAAAATTATAAGGACACAACCGGCAAGAGTATTGTGCAATTACCGGAACTAAAAATTCAAAAAGGTGATTTGCTGGGCATACAGGTTTATAGTATCTCGACCGAACCAAAAGTTTACGAGATATATAACCTGCCTTGCGCCGTAGCATCCTCTGCGGGTACTGTCAATACCTGTGGTTATCTGGTAGATGTACAGGGAAATATTACGCATCCGCGTTTGGGTGTAATACATGCAGCAGGACTAACAAAAGCTGAACTCGCAACCGAAATAAAAAAGCAATTGACCACCCCAAAAGAATTATTAACTGACCCCACAGTAATAGTCAATTTCTTAAACTATAAAATCACCGTACTGGGCGAAGTGGCTCAGCCGGGTACGCTCAGTATTCCGGGCGAAAGAGTAACCATTTTAGAAGCAATCGGATTGGCCGGTGATATTACTGAGTTTGGGAAGAAGAATGATATAAAAATTGTAAGAGAATCCGACGGAATGAGAACGGTAGGTACTATCGATTTAACTTCCGATAAACTTTTTGAGTCACCTTATTTCAACCTGGCTCAAAACGATGTTATAATGGTGGATCCTAAAAAACAAAAAACCAAGAAAACAGAACAAGATGTTACGATTGCACGAATTGGTTTTATCATCAGCTTAATAACATCTGCTTCACTTATTTACAACAGCTTCAGAAGAAACTAAATAAACTGTAGCTGAATTACATTAATCTTTATCTGAATGGAAGAAATACAAAAAACCGGCAGAAGTGAACTCTGGAACATGAGTTTCCGGGATTTGTTTTACAAATACGTACGCTATCTTCCTTTGTTTATTTTGTCGGTAGCACTTTGCCTATTTGCCGCTTATGTGTATTTGCGCTACACAGTGCCTTTGTATAAGGTTGGCGGTTCAATGATTATTAAAAGTGAACAACCGGGAGGCGGAAGAAGCCAGGGGTTTGAAGAGCAATTTATTAATGACCGTGCCCAGAATATTCAAAGTGAAATTGAAATACTGAAATCGAAACCGCTGATGGCCAGGGTAGTAGATAGTCTGCATTTACAATTAAGTTATTATGCAATCGGAAAAATAAAAACAGTCAATGTTTATAAAACAAGACCATTTGATGTACAAATAATAAGTGTTGAAGATTCTTCAAGAAGTTTTGCCCTTAAAATAAATTTTGTAAGTGATAATGAGTTTAAAATAAATGGTGACGACCATACTTATCGATTGGGAGATACATACAAAAACAAAAACGGAACATTTATTATTAAAGGATTTCCTAATACACCCGCTTCAGGAGAGTTCAAAGTTTATTGGACTTCAACCGCAGCCGCCGCAGCAGGATATGCTGGTGCTTTACAAGTAACTCCTAAATCAGCAGGGACCGGAATTTTAAATATCAGCATGATTACAAATAACTCAGAACTGGGTGCCGATATTATAAATGAATTGATGGAAGAGTATGCGCTTTATACTATAGAGCAAAAAAGAGAGGAATCGGAAAAAACCTTGGCGTTTATCAATAGCAGGCTTTTGGTTACCAGTGGCCAGTTGGATAGTATTCAACAAGCGGTTATTAATTATCGTAACAAGCATAACATTATTGACGGCGAAGCACAAACAGCACAGGGATTTAATAACCTGAGCGAGTTTGACAAAACCATTATTGAGCAAAGAACAGAACTTACAAAGGCAGAAATTGTAGAAAGTTATCTGAACGATAGAAAAAATGAGTTTAGTAAAGTACCCTCTACTTTATGGATAGACGAACCGGTATTTGCAAATCTGGTAGGAGAATACAATAAGGTACAAATTGAAAGACTGGCACTGATAAACTCCGGAGCCGGCAAAGACAATCCACTGGTACTGGAAAAAAATATTGCTGTAGAAAAGGGGAGAGAACGGGTTTTAGAAAGTTTGAAATCAACAAAGAAATTACTGAACGATATAATTGCTACTGCAACAAGTAAAAGCCAATCGAGCCAGCAACAATTGAAAGCGATGCCCGCTATTCAGAAGGATCTTGCAAAAATGGAAGAGAGTGCGATTTCAATTACAACTTTAAAAAACTATCTGGAACAGGAAAGAGAAAAAACTGCAATAAAAATTGCGTCTGCTACGGCTAATTCTACACCTACCGACAGGGCGGCACCTACATCTACACCCGTTAAACCTAATAGAAAAGCAATACAGATTCTTGCATTTTTGTTAGGGCTGGGCTTACCGGCATTATTTATATTCATCAGTGAAATTCTAAATGATAAAGTAAGCACACGTTTTGATATTGAAAAAATCACCAATACACCTATCGTTGGCGAAATAGGACATTCTTATTCAAACAATACTTTGGTTGTGAGCAAAACAACACGAAGTATGGTGGCAGAACAGTTTAGGATTATACGTTCCAATCTTCAATATATACTTGGTAAGGCCGAAAAATCAACCATACTCGTTACTTCTTCTTTTAGTGGCGAAGGAAAATCCTATGCTACTACCAACATGGGTGCTGTGCTTGCTTTGGCAGGAAAGAAAACCGTGATTTTGGAATTTGATATACGCAAACCAAAATTGATCTCAGGTTTAGGAATGCCCAAAGGTCCCGGTATTACAAATTTCCTTGTTGGAAAAGGAAATCTTGAAGATTTGATAAAGCCTGTGGCTGACAATGAAAATCTGTTTGTGCTAGGATGCGGCCCTGTGCCACCCAACCCTGCCGAATTGCTGCTCGATCCAAAAATAGATGAATTGTTTGAATGGCTTCAGGCTCGTTTTGATATAATATTGGTAGATACTGCTCCGGTAGGAATGGTGAGCGATGCGATGACGCTTTCGAAATATGCTCAATGTACTTTATACATGGTAAGACAGGGGCATACCTTTAAAAAACAAATTGCACTAATTGACGAATTCTATAGCAGCAATAAACTGCCCAAAATTTCAATCATCATTAATGATGTAAAAATAAAACCCGGCTATGGCTACTATGGTTATGGCCGCTATGGTTATGGACAGGGGTACGGCTATGGTAGTTATTATGAAGAAGAAACACCACCGCATAATTTTTTTGAAAGAATAATTGCTGCAATTGGAAGCATCTTCCCCAAAAAGAAAAAGAATTAATCATCCCATTTTTTATTCATGCGTGTATTAGTTACAGGAGGCGNNATCAGTAAGGGTGCTGGATAATCTGGCAACAGGCTCAATAGCGAATATGGCTGCTTTCAAATCAAATCCAGCTTTTGAGTTTATAGAAGGTGATATCAGAGATTATGAAACCTGCCTGGCGGCTTGTGATGGTATGGATTTAATTACCCATCAGGCAGCATTGGGTTCCGTACCCCGTTCCATCAACGATCCGCTTACAACCAATTATGTAAACATCACAGTCTCTTTAAATATTTTTACAGCAGCAAAAGAGAAAAAAATAAAAAGAATTGTGTATGCTGCCAGTTCATCAACCTATGGCGACCATCCCGGATTGCCCAAGCAGGAAGATAAAATTGGTAAACCACTTTCGCCTTATGCCATTACCAAGTATGTAAATGAACTCTATGCACAGGTATATGCCAGTCTCTATGGCATGGAATTTATCGGACTTAGATATTTTAATATTTTCGGTCCGCATCAAAATCCCAACGGCCCTTATGCTGCCGTCATTCCTTTATTTGCAGAAGCATTATTGAAAAATAAACCACCGGTAATCAATGGAGATGGTAGCCATAGCCGCGATTTTACTTATGTGGACAATGCAGTACAGGCCAATCTGCTTTCTCTTTTTACAGAGAATGAAAATGCGATAAATCAGATTTATAATATTGCCTGCGGACAGCAAACCTCTTTACAGCAGTTGTTTGAAATTTTGAAAACAGAAGCAGGCAGTACATTGAATGCCATACATGGCCCCGATAGAAAGGGAGATGTAAAACACAGCCTTGCTGATATTACTAAAGCAAAAGAATTATTAGGATACCATCCTGATATATCAGTAGCTAAAGGTCTTCAACTTACCTATCAGTGGTATAAAAAGCAAAGTATAAAGTGAAAAAAACGATTATCATCACCGGTGGTGCCGGTTTTATAGGNNCTTGAAAATATTTTTTCAAAATACCGGCCCGATGGCATTATACATCTGGCAGCCGAAAGCCATGTAGATCGTTCCATACTTTCTCCGCTGGATTTTGTTTACACCAATGTAATAGGAACGGTAAACCTGCTGAACGCAGCAAAGGCATTATGGAAAAATAATTTTGAAGGCAAATTGTTTTATCACGTATCTACCGATGAAGTATATGGTGCATTGGGCGATACAGGTTTGTTTACCGAGCAAACAAAATATGACCCGCACTCACCTTACAGTGCATCCAAAGCGGCCAGCGATCATTTTGTAAGAGCTTATCATGATACCTACGGGCTACCTGTTGTGCTCAGCAATTGCTCCAACAACTACGGGCCTTACCATTTCCCCGAAAAATTGATTCCGCTTTTTATCAATAATATTATCAATAAAAAGCCGCTGCCCGTTTATGGCGATGGGCTTTATACCCGCGACTGGCTTTTTGTAAAAGACCATGCTACGGCAATCGATTTGGTTTTTCATAAAGGAAAAACCGGCGACACATACAATATCGGCGGCTTCAACGAATGGAAAAACATTGATTTGGTTAAGCTTTTGTGTAAACAAATGGATGAAAAACTGGGCAATGCGCCCGGCACCAGCGAAGCATTGATTACCTATGTAAAAGACCGGCCCGGCCACGATCGTCGTTATGCCATTGACGCAACCAAAATAAATAAAGAACTGGGCTGGAAGCCATCAGTAACTTTTGAAGAAGGGCTTTCGCAAACTATCGACTGGTATTTACAAAACGGAGAATGGCTGAATCATGTAACGAGTGGAGCGTATCATCTATTTAATAATCAATATTAATAAACTAAAAATCAAATTTATGTCTAAATCATTAATTACAGGTGGAGCTGGCTTTATCGGATCTCATGTAGCCCGACATTGTTTAAAGGCAGGACATGAAGTAATTATTGTTGATGATCTCAGTGGTGGATTTGAGGATTATATTCCCGAGGGGGCTACTTTTATTAAGGGAAGTGTGACAGATGAAAAATTTATCTCAAAACTTTTCGAAGAGTATAAATTTGATTTTGTCTATCATCTTGCTGCTTATGCCGCAGAAGGCCTTTCACATTTTATCAGACGGTTTAATTATAATACAAACTTAATAGGCAGCATAAATTTGATAAATGAATCAGTAAAGCATAAGGTGAAATGTTTTGTTTTTACTTCTTCAATTGCGGTTTATGGAAAAGGTCAATTGCCCATGACAGAGGAAATGACGCCAATTCCTGAGGATCCATATGGTGTTTCAAAATATGCTATTGAACTTGACTTAAAAGCTGCTCATGAAATGTTTGGTCTTAATTATGTAATATTTAGACCCCATAATGTTTATGGAGAAAATCAGAATATTGGTGATAAATACAGAAATGTTATTGGCATTTTTATGAATCAAATAATGCAAGGGAAGCAATTATCTGTATTTGGTGATGGCACACAAACAAGAGCCTTTAGTTATATCGATGATGTAGCAGTTCCAATTTCAAAATGCGTGGATATGCCAAACACTTATAACCAAGTATTTAACATAGGAGCCGATAAACCATATACAGTAAATGAATTAGCAGAAGTTGTTTGCAGAGAGTTTGGTGTGAAACCAAATATTAAATATCTCCAGGCAAGGAATGAAGTGATGCACGCATATTCAGATCATAAGAAGGCCCATAAATATTTTGGGGAACCCACGGGTCTCTCTTTGCAACAGGGAATTGCTAAAATGGCCACATGGGCTAAAAAAGTAGGAGCAAGACAAGGGCAGGAATTTGAAAACATAGAAATACTTGAAAAACTACCGGAAGGATGGAACATTAAAGTTAAAAGTTAATAGCGATTTATGTCTGCAAAAAAAGTACTTATTCTTTGCCTTCATCGGCCTGGACGATCACCTTCTCAACGTTTTCGTTTTGAGCAGTATCTTAATTTTCTCGAGCAACACAATTATTCGTTTACATTTTCATACCTGCTTAATGAAAAGGCGGATAAAATTTTTTATAAACCGGGTCACGCTTTTAAGAAAAGTTTAATTGTTGCAAAAAGTACAGTGAAACGAATAAAGGAAGTAATAACTGCAAAAAAATTTGATTTAGTTTTTGTTCAAAGGGAAGCCTTTATGCTTGGGTCTTCAATATTTGAAAAAATGATAGGGAAATCGATTCCTTTAATTTTTGATTTTGATGACTCTATATGGATGCAAAATATTTCAGATGCTAATAAAAAACTTTCATTTCTAAAAGATGCAAATAAAACAAAGCATATCATTAAAGCTGCAAAACTCGTTTTCGCTGGAAATCAGTATTTGGCGGAGTATGCTAAACCATTTAACAATAATATTAAAGTAGTACCCACAACTATTGATACTGATATTTATAAAAGAAAAATAAATGTCGGGAACGACACTGTTTGTATTGGATGGAGCGGCAGTTTTTCAACTATTCAGCATTTTGCAACTGCGATTCCTGCTTTGAAGAGAATCAAAGAACACTATGCCTCGAAAGTGACATTTAAAATCATCGGTGATGGGAATTACTATTGCCAGGAATTAGACGTAAAAGGCGAACCTTGGGTTTCGGAAACAGAAGTTGAAGAACTTTCAAAAATTGAAATTGGAATTATGCCACTGCCAGATGATGAATGGGCAAAAGGAAAATGTGGACTAAAGGGCCTACAATATATGGCATTGAGTATTCCTACTCTGATGTCGCCAGTAGGAGTTAATACAGAAATTATTCAACATGGAGAAAATGGCTATTTACCTTTAAGTGAAGATGATTGGGTAAAATATTTATCAGAATTAATACAAAATAAAGAGCTTAGAAAACGAATAGGAGACGCTGGACGAGTGACTGTTATTGAAAAATATTCAGTAGAGGCATGGAAGGAAAAATATTTAGAATATTTTGACGAGCTTATAGCACAGTCAAAGAGCTAATATTTTTGTTGTTACTTTTCAATTAAAGAGACAGCAATAATTGTGAGTTTATTTATTTGAAACAACCTTAAATAATAAATGAAATACTTTGATCGGACTCAAACTTTTTTTGTTGAAAGTTTAAAAATGATGCCAAAAAAGAAAGTTGTAGAGAATTAAGTGATAAAAGAGAGAATACGATCTAAAATATTTATAATTTATTTTAAATAAATTAAATGAATACTCAAATGACCATGAAAGGGGCAATATTTGTAATTTCTTTACTGAAATCAAAAAGACGGGAGAATATTATTCGGGAGTTTGAAAAGATTAAAGTTGATTTTGAATTTTTTGATGCTGTCGATGGGAAAACGCTTGATCTTAAGAATGATCCAGAAATAAATTGGGAGGTAGTTAAAAAATACCCAACTTGGTTAACCCCGGGAATGATTGGCTGCTCTCTATCCCATATAAAATGTTATGAAAAAATTATTGAAAGGGGTCTAGACTTTGCTCTGATTTTAGAGGATGATGCTTGTTTTCATATTGATATTTCTGCATTGTCAGAAAAAATTATTCAAAATTCTACTAAATCGGAGGTTTCTTTGTTTTTTTATCAAAGTTTTGATGAAATATTGTTAGATAAGTCGAAGTTCAAAAAAATTAATGAAGATTACTCAATTGTAGAATTGAGAAAAGATCAAAAATTGATTTCAACTTGTGGGTATATGATTGGTAGCGATGCTGCAAAAAAGATGAAAGATTATTTGCTGCCAGTTCATACTGGCCCAGATAGCTGGAAAGAATTTTGTGAGCATAATTTAATATCCTCAATTAATGCAGTTTACCCGATGCCTTGTTATAATGGGCTCTTTCATAGGGAAATAGATCATAAAGGGAAATTGAAGCACAAGATTATTGAGTCATTAGGAAGTCTTGTTCGGAAATTTAATATTCCGATTTTTCAATCATTTCAAAAAAAGCGACGATTAAAATACATAAATAAGACGCAAAGAATTCGAATCATCTAATATTTTGTTTTAAGCTTAAAAAAATTGAATTGAAATCCGTTATTAAAAAAATATTCCCCCAAAAAGTTATTGAAATGGGAATTTATCTTGTAGCAAAAATTTTGTTACCTTATTACAAGATGAAATATGGAATCATTGTGAGAAAGGGTACTTCTGATTTTGAAGTCTATCGAGATATTTTTGTTCTGAAACATTATAGCTTGCCCTTCAAAAACGAACCGGGTCTTATTATTGATTGTGGTGCTTATGTCGGCTATTCAAGTATTTACTTTTCAACAAAATTCCCCAAGTCAAAAATATTGGCTTTTGAACCTTCATTCTCAAACTTTGAAGTATTAAAAAAAAACACAGCAAAGTATCCTAATATTTCAATTTTTAATAAAGGCATTTGGTCAAAAAATACTTTTTTAAAAATTGTAGACGATAAATCAGGTGAATATGCTTTCAGTGTAATTGAGAGTGATAGCTCAGATTATGATGTTGAGTCAGTTACAATTGATGAAGCTATTCGTATTTCTGGGTTTCAAACTGTTGAGATATTGAAAATGGACATAGAGGGCTCTGAATATGAAATATTTTCTCAACCCGAAATTAGTTGGTTGAATAACGTAAGGACTTTTGTTTTTGAATTTCACGATAGAATTAAGCCTGGATGCTCCGAAATTGTTTATAGTAAATTTGATATTAATAATTTTGAAATTCTCAAAAAAGGTGAATACGTGATATTTCAACGTAAATAAAAAATCATCTTGTCTAAAAAAATATTTAGAATTTACAAAAAATTATCGGATTCATATGTACGATTTGGAAAAAATGAATTGGGAAGTGTGACAAGCTGAAATAACTTTCTTACTACCTTAAACAATACTTCAGCTATTTCTAAACAATCTTTCAACCTCCTCCCATGAAAGGCATTATACTCGCAGGCGGCTCCGGTACACGTTTGTACCCCATTACCAAGGCAATCAGTAAACAACTCATGCCCATTTATGATAAGCCGATGATTTATTATCCGCTTTCTATATTGATGATGGCGGGCATCAGAGAAATATTGATTATTACTACTCCTGAAGACAATGCTCAGTTTAAAAGATTGCTGGGCGATGGTGCTCAGTTGGGCTGCCGCTTTGAATATGCAGTACAGGCACTGCCCAATGGACTGGCACAAGCATTTGTGATAGGAGCTGATTTTATCGGTAATGATAAAGTGGCATTGATACTCGGCGATAATATTTTTCATGGAACGGGATTGGATAAACAATTGCAAACATTGAATGATGTTGAAGGCGGTTATGTATTTGCTTACCGGGTTTCAGATCCTGAGCGTTATGGTGTGGTGGAGTTTGATGAAAATATGAAAGCCATTTCTATAGAAGAGAAACCTGTTCAGCCAAAATCAAACTATGCAGTACCGGGCTTATATTTTTACGACAATCAGGTAGTGCGTATTGCAAAAGAACTGAAACCATCCAAAAGAGGGGAATACGAAATAACGGATGTAAACAGAGAATACCTGCGGCTGGGTCAATTGAAAGTAGCCGTACTTGACAGAGGAACAGCCTGGCTCGATACCGGTACTTTTGATTCACTAAGCGATGCCGGTGAGTTTGTAAGAGTGATAGAAAAAAGACAGGGCACCAAAATCGGCTGTGTGGAAGAAGTAGCTTACCGCAATGGATTTATCAATAAAGAACAGTTGCAAAAACTGGCGGGTGAACTGGCAAAGAGCGGGTATGGAATTTATCTTCAGCAATTGTTAAACAATTCATGAGTTTTTTTGCGCACAACAGTGTAGTCATTGACGAAGGTTGTCAAATAGGTGACGGCACCAAAATCTGGCATTTTTGTCATTTAATGTCAGGGTGTATTATTGGTAATAATTGTAATATTGGCCAAAACGTATTTATTGCAAGCGGTGTGAAGCTGGGCAATAATGTAAAAGTGCAGAACAATGTTTCTGTGTATGAAGGAGTGGTTTGTGAAGACGATGTATTTCTGGGTCCTTCTATGGTGTTTACAAATGTAATCAATCCACGCAGTGCGGTTATTCGCAAAAATGAATTTCAAAAAACCTTAGTTAAAAAAGGAGCAACCATTGGTGCCAATGCCACGATTGTATGCGGCATTACGCTGGGCAGCTATTGTTTTATTGGTGCCGGTGCAGTTGTGAATAAAGATGTACCTGATTATGGATTGATAGTTGGAAATCCGGCCAGGCAAATAGGATGGATGAGTGAAAACGGACAACGCCTGCATTTTGATGAAAAAGGAGTAGCCGAGTGTTCTGAATCCGGCAAAAAATATAGAATGGATAACAACGTAGTGACTCCACTTTGACACGGATGAGCAGTAAAATAAGATTTGCAGTAGTAGGTTGCGGACATATCGGTAAACGCCATGCTGAAATGATTTACCGGAATGAAATTGCCGAACTCACTGCAGTTGTTGATATAAAAAATAAAGAGGAATTGGATATTGAAAAATATCAGGTTCCTTTTTTTCATTCACTGGAGGCATTGCTCGAGGCAGATCTAAAACCTGATGTTATTAATATTGCCACACCCAATGGTTTGCATGCATCTCAGGCGCTTCAATGTCTGGAGGCCGGCGTACATGTAGTTATTGAAAAACCTTTTGCGCTTAATACAACAGATGCAGACGTTGTCATTGCAAAAGCTAAGCAGGTAAACAAGAATGTTTTTGTGGTAGCACAAAACAGGTATAGCCCTCCCGTCATCTGGTTAAAAGAAATATTGGAAAGTAAAAAGCTTGGAAAAATATTTTTAGTACAGGTAAATTGTTTTTGGAATCGTGATGAAAGATATTACAAGCCCGGTAGCTGGCATGGTACACAAAATATGGATGGCGGAACCCTGTTTACACAGTTCAGCCATTTTATTGATTTATTATATTGGTGTTTTGGAGATATTAAAAATATTCACACAAGATTTACTGATTTTAATCATATAGGTCTTACTGATTTTGATGACAGTGGTTTGGTTTATTTTGATTTTATCNNGAGATAATGGGCGTGATAATAGGAGAATTTTTCCATGGCTGGAGAGAAGTAGCTCAATGGGCCGCATTGCTATTCATGTTCTGTCAGATTTCTATTGTCACGGCGGATGAGTTGCCACTTGGCAGGACAGGACTGCAGAACAGAATCAATGCCATCGATGTGACTGATAACCGCGATAGGCAGATTATTATCAAGGTATCGCTCGAGCAGCCGCCTGTTTCTGCTCCCGTCGGTGTTTCTTTAAACAATCCGAATAGGATTTATTTTGATTTTATCAACGGTGGAATGGGTTCATTGCATTACAGTACTTCTGTTTGGGATAAAAATATGGAAAGCAGTATTACTGTAATTGCTGAGTATGGAAGTCTGAAAATTGGCGGACAATATATGAATGAGGTTAGTTATTGTCATATTAAAGATTATGTAATGCCCGCATTGCCTGCTACCAACCCTGTTAATGATTATGGCGCATATAAAGGAAGTGCATCCAATCATCATTTTGTGATAGAAAATGTTGTCGATGTTTTAAAAAATAATCTTGACATCAGTACGCAACTGAATGAAAGCCTGAAAGTGGTGGATATCATTGAACGAATCTATGCACAGCGTTTGTAACTGCCTGTTCTTAACCTGATATAAATTACAGCCTCCTCTTTTTTTTAATCGAAAACAGCAATTGTCTTTAAGAAAAAATATTTTAGTCAACTACGGTAGCCAGGTGATCAATACAGGGTTGGCATTTATTTCTTCTGTATTTATCACCCGTTTGCTGGGTGCTGAAGGTAGAGGTGAATATTCTTTATTTACAAGCTCCCTTCAGTTGTTTGTTGTATGGTTGGGCTTTAGCTTGCCGGTAAGCATTATTTATTTTGTTGCCGGAGAAAAAATAAGCAAGGACAGAATTTTCTCTACCATGTTGCTGTTTTGTCTGCTTACCACTTTGCTGGTTATTTTGCTGCTTATTGTATTAAAATATACGGGAGGCTTATGGATTATATTTCCCGAAAGATTCAGAGGCATTAACTGGCAACTTTTTTTTGTTGCCCAGTTTTTTATAATGCAGCTCAACGGAATCATTATTGCTTATCTGAATGCTTTTAAAGTTTTTACTCCGCAGGCTAAGTTTGCTACCGTCATTGCATTTTTGAGTTTAGTTGTTTGGGTCTTGCTGTATTTTAAAATCATCAACCTGCCCTGGTCGGGTTTTCAGTTGGTGGTTTTTGTCAGCTTCATTTTATCCATCCCGCTTTGGTTGTTTGGTTTTTATCTGTTGCGAAAGAATAAGATTATTGTTTTTACAAAATCATTATTGAAAACGGAAGAGTTTATCATGGTGATGAAGTTTGCTTTTATTGCCTATCTGTGCAACGCTATGCAGTTTTTAAGTTACCGGATGGATTTTTGGTTTGTTGATTATTTTCGGGGAAGCACTTCGCTGGGGGTATATTCACTGGCAGTAGCGCTGGCGCAACTATTCTGGATTTTACCCAATGCTATTTCACAGGTGCTGTTTAGTTATTTCAGCGATGCAAAGCATAGTAATATATTGAATAAGGCCATTCAGTATGCACATATTACTTTTATTGCTTCCTTAATAGGAGCAGTTCTTTTCTTCATCCTTACATTTTTTGCAATACCACTTCTTTATGGAAAAGATTTTTCAGATGCCGGTTGGATGATAGGAATATTGTTGCTGGGAGTGCTGCCTTTTACGATTACGACAATACTCGCTTCGTTCTTTGCAGGCACTAACAGGCTCCTCATTAATTTTCGCACCAGTCTTATCGGTCTTGTATTTGCTGCGATTGGGTATATATTTTTGATTCCACGCTGGGGAGTTATGGGCGCCTGCATTGCATCAGTAATTAGCTACAATGCCAGTAATGTATATATCTATTACAAGTTTTATAAAACAACAGGCAATAAAATCTGGAAGATTAATCCATTGGCAGTATTACAAAATATGAAGGCTTCCTTTTTGCAATTGGCAGTTCTAAAGAAAAGCTAATCCTGCTTGCTGCTGTTTTCTTTGTTTATTAAATTGAGGATGATTGAAAAAAGGGTTCAGAAAGTTTTTGATAAAAATGGTACCTGCTTTGTTAAACATTCCTTTTTTGGGTCACCGTTATTATCTGTATATCAAAAACAGATTAAGCTGGCAAGGCATCAATTTAAAACGCAGCATATTTGACGGTAAT
>JRYE01005094.1_pt1 | contig 18492 bp, 15 predicted proteins | sample 235321 | NCBI WGS metagenome assembly JRYE01 (sample SAMN03074214, study PRJNA261473) | activated sludge metagenome | biome: Common Effluent Treatment Plant; feature: Wastewater; material: Activated sludge; isolation source: activated biomass in a lab-scale reactor treating industrial wastewater at... | reverse complement strand
CACCCTACGAACTACGCCCTACACCCTACGAACCACCCCTTGGCACTACCTGTTCGAACAGCGGGATGCCAGGTGCAAGGCGGCTTTCGGCCGCGCCTCTGCTGCCGTCAATCCAACTGCACCTTCTCCACCACCGTGCGGCCCAAGCGCTGGTTCACCTTCTCGGCCAAGGCTTCGCGCATGAACGTGAGCTCTTGGCGCAACGGTGCACTGTCCACCTTCACGAACAGGGTGCCCTTGCGCAGCTTCACGGCCACGGTGTGGCGGGCCACCATGCCGCCCACCAGGTCGTCCCACAGACTGGCCACGGCCTGTTGGTCCAGTTTTTCGCGCAGGCCGTAGGCGTCGACCAAGCGGTCCACGGCCTCTTTCAGGGTCATTTCGTTGCTGCGTCTCATGCGTTCTGCACGGTCTGAGCCGGGGTATTGGCGGTAATGCCCCCGTGGTCCAGCAGGAAGAATCGGGTGTCCAATCCGAGCCCGTCCAACGCTTTGTGCAGGCGGTCGGCATCGGTATCGGTGATGATCACTTGGCCGAAGCGGCCGTCGCGCATCAATTGCAGCAGGTGGCGCATGCGCTGGGGGTCGATCTTGTCGAAGATGTCGTCCAGCAGCAACATGGGCTTGCGCCCGGACCGTTCCGCGGTAAGGTCGAACTGGGCCAGCTTCAGGGCGATGAGGAAGGTTTTTTGCTGGCCTTGGCTGCCGAACTTGCGCAGGGGCCTGCCGTTGATGGTAAACAGCAGGTCGTCCTTGTGAACGCCGCCGGTAGTGTGCTGGGCCATCAGGTCGCGCTCCCAATGCAGGTCCAAGATCTGGCGCATACCGGCCTCCAGCAGCCCACTGCGATGCTCCAGGGCCACCTCCTCCGGCCCGCTGCTGATGCCTTGGTAATGGCGCTCCATTAAGGGGGCCAAGGCACCAATGAATTGCCTGCGCACGGCATGCACGGCCTCCCCGTGCATGATCAGCTGCTCGTCCCAAGGTTCCACCGTGGAACGGGTGATGGGGCCCTGTTGCTGTTTCAGCAGCAGGTTGCGCTGGGCCAAGGCCCGATTATAGCGGAGCAAATGATCCAAGTATGCCCGGTCGAACTGGGCGATGAGGCCGTCTAAGAAACGGCGCCTCACCTCGCTGCCCTCCAGCACCAATTGCCCATCATACGGAGTGATCATCACCGCAGGGTAGCGGCCCACGTGGTCGGCTAAGCGCTCGTACTCCTTGTGGTTGCGCTTGAACACCTTGCGCTGGCCCGTGCGCACGGCGCAGGAAAGCTCATCGGGGCCGTCCGGGGTTTCCATGGTGCCCTTTAGCATGAACCACTCTTCCCCGTGCAAAATGTTGTGCAGGTCCTGGGCCTCGAAGTAGCTTTTGCACAACGAGAGGTAGTGGATGGCATCCAGCAAATTGGTTTTGCCCGTGCCGTTGGGCCCCACTAAGCAGTTCACCTCGCCGCCCAGCTCCAACCGGGCCTCGCGGTGGTTGCGAAATTGGCTGAGGGAAAGGCGGGAGAGCCGGACGTTCATGGGGACGGCCAAAGATACTTCCCGGCCCTGCCCTTCGCGCCGCAGGCCATGAACCCGGCACCACCTTGGCCCCAGCCTCCGGGAATTCCAGGAATTTGAATGCTGCAAAAGGCCTTCGGGGCCGAACTGCCCCGTTGTGCGGCGGCGTACAGCCCTGCACGGCCCGTGACCCGGGTATGCCCGGCGGAATCACGGAAAGCCGATCGCCCCCATCACCCACCGCACGGCCCGATCGGTCCGGTACGGCTCCATGCCTCGCTGGCCCAACGTCATGAAGTTAAGGGAGGAAGAGCACTGTTGTAGCACAGGCTTCCAGCCTGTGTAACGTCAACATCGCAGGCTGGAAGCCTGCAGACCATGATCCGTTGATAAATGCCCCCTAACTTAATCACATTGCCCGCTGGCCCAGGGCGGTCCTCCCCTTCCGGTCCCGTCCCTTAACGGGCCTTTTATGGGGGATTTGGCACCGAACGTGGCGCGTTCCGGCCGAACGTCTACATTTGCGCTCCATTAAAAATCGGCCATCAACAGGATGTCGACCAAAGCAACTGAAGGAAAGGACCTTGACATTGGCGAGCTCTATACCAAGAGCGAGTTGTTCTTTGAGCGGAACAAAACTCCGGTCACCATTGCCGTGGTGGCCGTTCTGGTGATCGTCGGGGGGCTGTTCGGCTACCGCAAGTTCATCAGCGAGCCGCGTGCCAAGGAGGCCCAAGAAATGATCTGGAAGGCCCAGTACTACTTCGAGATCGATTCACTGGACCTGGCCCTGAACGGCGATGGCAACTTCCTGGGCTTTGCCAGCGTGGCCGACCAGTACGGCAGCACCAGCACGGGCAACTTGGCCAAGTTCTACATGGCCGTGATCTACCACCAGAAGGGCGAGTACGAAACCGCCCTGCAGTATTACAAGGAGGCCGACCTGGGCGATGACGTGCTGCGCGTGATGGCCGTGGGCAACCAGGGCGATGTGCTGGTGGAGCTGGGCAAGCCCGCCGAGGCCGCCACGCAATTCATGAAAGCCGCCGACCTGGTGAAGAGCGACTATACCACGCCGATGTTCCTGATGAAGGCCGGCATCGTGTACCAGCAGCAGAACGATTGGAAGAACGCCGCCAAGTGCTTCAGCCGCATCACGACGGACTACCCGGGCTCGCCTGACGCCAACACGGCAAAGAAGTACGCCGCACGGGCCAAGGCCATGGCCGGCTAGCCTGCGCGATGGCCACAGCGGATCTTTCCAAGTACAATGCGGCCGGTGTCCCCAAGGGCACCGGCCTGCGTTTGGGCCTGGTGGTGAGCGAGTGGAACGCGGAGATCACCGGTGCGCTGCGCGATGGGGCGGTGGAAACGCTGCTCAAGCACGGTGTGGCCTTCAAGGACATCCACGAAGTGCAGGTGCCCGGCAGTTATGAACTGGCACTGGGTGCTCAACTGCTGCTGGAGCACCGCTCCCTGGATGGCGTGATCTGCATCGGAAGCGTGGTGCGCGGTGAAACGCCCCATTTCGACTTTGTGTGCCAGGCCACGGCGCACGGCATCATGGAGGTGGGCCTGAAGACCGGCGTGCCCGTGATCTTCTGCGTGCTCACCGACGACACCATGGAGCAGGCCCGTGCCCGCAGTGGCGGCAAGCACGGCAACAAGGGCGTGGAAGCCGCCGTGGCCGTACTGAAGATGGCGGCGCTTCGGAAGAAGCCGGTGTGACGGGCACGTTATCCTGCTGCAGGATTCAAACTTTGCCAATGATGGGCCACGGCAGAAGTTTGCTGCCCGTACCCATCGCCGGGCCCTCACCCAAGTGACCGGGCCCGGTCCAGCTTTGCGCGCAAGTAATCCACCTCGGATTCAAGGTGGTGGATGCGCTCGCGCAACACCCCATGCAATTCATGCATGGCCTCGTCGCCTGCGGTGCCGCCCATGGCCAGCAGCTTCCAAATGCTGATGTCAAGCACCTTCAGGATCGCGTCCAAGCGATCGATGGTCAACTTGGTTGCACCGGTTTCAATGCGACTATACGGCCGCTGCCCGCTCATGCCCAGCTGAACGGCCATGTACTCCTGACTGTAGCCACGTTGTACGCGGACCTGTCGAACCATGTCCGTAATCCGTTCCTGCAATGTTTTATCCTTCATCATGGCTATGGTCGACCCAGTGACTAATGTAGTCGGAAATTCGCTTGGTTTTATGACAATTCTACTTCCAACTTCGTCCAACAATTACTTCACTGATTGTACGATCAACCCCAAACACCAAAAACCCCACGATCATGGAAGCCTATAGGTACATAGAGAAGGAAGGAAGGAAGGAAGGAAGGAAGGAAGGAAGAAACCGCATTAACATGGCACCGTTTACTGGCTTTGGCCAGCTTGGGAATGATGTTCAGCCCGGCCTGGGGGCAGTATGTGCCGCCTGATGTCTTGGGTGGTGAACACCAAGGCAGTGCCATTCTCAGGAGCAACATGGGCCAAGTGTTTGGCACCGATGGGCATGTGCGGGACGACGTGGCCTCCTATTTCGAGGGTATTCCCTTGGGCATTTATTTACGGGACTCCTCAAAAATCTCCTTCACGTACCACGTGCTTCATCCCGACAGCGCGACCCCGGACACGGCATACCGGGTGGACATGATCATGGCAAAGGCACGCGCCATTACGCCCACCATGCTGGTGCCGGCGCCCGGTGTGGCCAACTATTATTACGGCAACAGCGCCGTAGAGCAAGTAGCCGCCTACCGCCGTGGAGTTTATGAGAACCTGTATGAGGAGATTGATTTCCACATGTATGGCAGTGCAGGTGGCCCGCGCATGGCCTTCGTGGTGAAGCCTGGAGGCAATCCCGAAGACATTCGACTGGAGTTCAACGGGCAGGACAGCATAGGCATTGACTGGCAGGGTTCCCTCAAGGCCTACCTCGGCGGGAAATGGGTGGAACTGAAGCAGGCCATGGCCTACCAGGTGACAAACGGGGGCGGCATCGATGTGGTGCCGTGGACACCCTATTGGGAACATCAGGACGGGACGGTATACGCGCGGTTGCTCTTCGGAGCATATGATCATGAACGGCCCTTGGTGCTCCAGATCGGATACGGCGCCATGGGCGGTGGAGGATCAGCCGACCCCAGGAACATGCAGTGGAGCACTTTCATTGGCGGCCTTGGTGGAGATGAACTGACCGACGTGCAAGTGGACGCGCAAGGCAATCCCTATGCGTGCGGGAGCACGTGGTCGCCTGAGTTCCCGGAGAACACCGGCATGTCCTCCTTTGACCCCTTCCTGGGGCAATCCTTGGGCTGGATCTCTGCCGTGGCAATGAAGTTCAACAAGGCCACCAAACACTTGGTCTGGGGAACATATTACGGAGGGGGCACCGGGTTTGTGGAAGCGCAAGGCAAAACCGACGCCCGGAAATTGGCCGTGCCGCCACAAGGCATCTCGCCTGCCGGCGCCGGCGATTACGTGTTTTGCACCGGAACGACCAACTGCAGCGATTTTCAATCATTCCGTCGCCCTCAAACTATTTTCAGCAATGCAGCCCATCAGCAGTACGTAAGTGGTTACCACCGGATGTGGGTAGGCGCTTTTCGAAAGGAGAACGGAATTCGTGACTGGGCTACAACGCACGGGCCCTTGAACAGCGATATATGGGCAGAAGATGGGTTGGCCATCGCCATTGGCCCGAACGGGGAATTGGCGGTGGGCGGAAGGATATTCCGGGATACGTACGCACCGGACGAGCCTCTCTTTGACGCAGTAACCCCGGCTGGCGCATGGCTGCAAGAGGGTCCGGCCAATGGGTTTGTCATGCTGTTCAACGAACAGTTCCAAGTACACTGGAGCACTCCTTTCGGTGGATATGTGAACACGGGTAGCCGGTTTACGGGCCAGGTCACCAACCTTTGCTTCACACGCAGCCGGGGCAGCATGCAACTTTGGCTTACGGGGTCAACCAGCGGGGTCGGCTTCCCGAACACGCCCCCGCCAGGCGGAACGGGTTATTACCAATATGCTTATGACGGAACGGGCATCGATGCTTTCCTGGCTTCATTCGATGTACCCACGCTGCAGCTGGAATACGCCACGGCATGGAGAAGCGACGGCTACGGCGGCACCACCATCGCATACGGACTGGATTATACGGGCAAGGACCTGTGGGTGGTAGGCGGCACCCGGGCCATGGACCTCAGCGACACGGAATGCCCACCACCAAATAATCCCGGGCCGGGCGTGCACCACACCGTTGTGAACGGCGGAACGGATTACCTGTACCAAAGGTGTGATGGCTTCATCTTGGCCTTCAACCCGGACAATTTCCACTTGGACTACGGCACCTTGATCGGCGGCGAGTATTACGACATGCTGCTCGATGTGTGCCACGATGATAGTTATGTGTACATCACCGGAGAAACGCGCAGCAGACATGTTTTCGGCGAAGGCAACTCCTCTCCGGACTGGTACCATCAGCCGTTGAACCAGAACATCATCACCAGGGATGCCGTGCTGCTCTCCATCGCCAATGATGCGTCCAATCCCACGCTTCGCGTGAACACGGCATACGGCGGAACCCAAAGCGAACGGGGCTGGGCCGTGGCGGCATCTGCCGATGAGCTGTTCTTGGCCGGGTCCACCGCGTCGAATTCATGGCACCAGTTCCCGCTCCAGGATTTCGACGACAACGACGACAACGATTTCTATCAGGATTACAATTTCGGCGGGGATGAAATGGGATTCCTGATGTTCTACTGGTTCGAACACGGCCTTGACTACGAAGTGGAGCACCACGGGGAAATGTCTGCGGAAGCGCTATCCCAACCCCACGACGGGTTCATCACCAGCTTCAACACCAATTACCATGTGGGGATCGCCGACCCTCCCCTTCACATGGCCACATTGCAGGTTACGCCGCTTCCGATCATCGGTCAGTGGAGCATCACCTTCCCGCAGCAGGGCAACTGGCACCTGGAGGCCTTCAACACGGCCGGGCAGGTGGTGGGCAGGTGGGACACCAGCGGCAATTCCATGGTGATCAACCTTGGCCACCAATCACCGGGCATCTACCTGTTGCGCGCCGAGGAAGGCCCAGGCCAAGTGTACCTCGCAAAGCTCCTGCGGCCATGAAAGCGTACATGGCTTTGGCAATGGCCCTTTCCGCATGCATGGCGGCGGACGCCCAGTACTGGAGGGCCTTGGGCAAGGGTACCATCGGCCCCACGGAGGTACAGACGCTCTTTGGGGATGTGGCCACGGACCGCTTGCTGGCCGGGGGAACGTTCATGTGGATCCGCAATGAGCACGATACACTTTTGGGCATTGGGCAAGCCGCATGGAACGGTACGCAATGGGACAGCGTGGCAACGAGGATACAACGGGGTAATATCCCCAATTCGGTGCAACAAACCTTTTGGTTCCTTCGCTTTCAAGAACAACTGTTTGCTTGCGGGGCATTCGCATTTTCCACAGGCGATGGGCAAGGGAATAGTTCTATGGCACGACTGAACGAGGCCACCGAAAAATGGGAGCCTTTAAGCTGCCCGGTGCCAAATTCAGCGAGCATCAACACCTTGGTTCCCAAATTGCCGGATACCGCATTGTATGCCACCGGGCGGTACACGGAGTTGTGCGGGCTGCCAGAGAACTGCGTTTTCCGCTTCGATGGCACCGAATTCCACCCATGGGCGCCTTTTGACCAAATCCCTTACTACGACGATAATCTGGTCGGCTTCGTATTCGATTTCAGGGGGATGACGTACATCACCGGCTTCTTCCGGGATCCATTGAGCGAAGGCTATGCGTGCTTTTTGCGCTGGAACGGCACCAGTTGGGAATACGTGCCCGGTTGGGGCACCTATTACGGCCCCATCAAGGAGATCCTGGTCCACGATGACATCCTGTACGTGGGCGGTGCCTTCCGTATGGACAACGGCGGACCGGGCAATGGCGTGGCCAGTTTCGACGGGGAGCAATGGAACAGCTTGGGCGGAGGGGTGTTGAACACCGCCATGCCGGGCAATACAGCCGTGCTCGGGCTGCAATGGTTCCACGATGAACTGGTGGTGTGTGGCCGCTTCATGGAAGCCGCCGGGGTGCCGTGCAGCAGCATTGCCAAATGGGACGGCCAGCACTGGTGCAGCTATCCGGGCGAGCTTCGGGCTTATTGGGGCCACCATCCCACCCTGTACGAACTGGCGGTATGGCGGGACAGCCTGTACGTGTGCGGCACCGTGCTCACGGTGGACGGCGACACCATGCAACAAGTGCTGCAGTGGACGGGTGGCGATGCCGTGGGCGGGTGTAGCACGGTGGGCCTATCGGAAGCCGCAGCACCACTGGCACAATTGCAGGCCGCCCCCCTGCCCGGCGGGGGGCAATGGCGCATCACATTCCCGCAGCAGGGCAACTGGCACCTGGCGGCCTACAACACGGCCGGGCAGGTGGTGGGCAGATGGGACACCGGTGGCAATTCCATGGTGATCAACCTTGGCCCTGCACCACCTGGACTCTACTTCTTGCGTGCCATTTCGACCAACAAACAGCAACTTGCAACCAAGGTCCTGCGACCATGAAGCAATTGGACACGGCAAGGATAACAAGGGTGCTCGCCTTGGTGGCGGCAAGTGTGGCGGCCACCTTTGGTCAAGCCCAATCCTATACCATCCCCGTGGTGGTACATGTACTTTGGGACAACAGCATCTTCGCGAACATCTCGGATGCCCAGGTCATGAGCGGGATTGACGACTTGAACACGGGCTTCAACTCGTTGTCCTTCGAACCAACCTTGCAACCGCCGTACGACGTGCTTGCTGCGGACATGGAAGTGGAGTTCTGCTTGGCCACCACCGCCCCGGACGGCTCGCCCACCACAGGCATCCTACGCTACCAAACGCCCTTGGCCCAGCAGGGCGGCACCCCGGAATCTTACATGGACCAATGGCCACCCGAGCGCTACCTGAACATCTGGGTGATCCAAAACTTCACGGGCGGCGGGCATCACTTCACGTATTCACCTGCGCAAGCGGCCGTGGACCCGGGTGAGGATGGCATCATGATCCGGCACAACGTTTTCGGCTCCATCGGCACCTCCTCCTACTCCTACGCACCCACCATCATCTACAATGCGGGCCGCTACCTGGACCTGAAGCTCCTTTGGGAAGAACCAATTGAAGGCACTCTATGCGGGGATGACGGCGTGGAGGACACCCCTCCCTCGCGCGAGATCACGGATTGCATCTACAGCGGTCCTGATGGTTGTGCTGGCACAATGCCGGTGATGTTGGAGAACTACATGACCTACTCGTTCTGCAACAAGATGTTCACACAAGGGCAGAAACTGAGGGTGCATGCTGCGCTGAACAGCCCGGTGGCCCACCGCAACAACCTGTGGTCCGCGGAAAACCTGGGCATGACGGGTTGCGGCCCGGTGGCCATGGCTGAACAACACCCGGCAGAGATGCTCTCCGTAATGGCGCAAGGCGACCATCAATGGTTGGTGCATGGTCCGTCCTCCGGTGCATGGAGCCTGAGCCTGTACACCACCACGGGCCTGTTGGTGGGCTCGTGGCATTCCGCCCAAGGCCCCGTAAGTGTGGACCTGAGCGGCCACGCGCGCGGGTTGTACGTGTTGCAAGCCGCCAGCGCCGGCGCGTATCGCGGCCACGCCAAGGTGGTGGTGGAATAAGAGCCTTGCCCCGCGGACGTCCAACCGGATAAGCTGCGCCAGGGCCACGACCTGGGCATCCTTGCTGAAACAACGAGGCCGATGGACCATGTGGATCCATCGGCCTCGTTGCTCTATCTGCCACACCTAGTCGAACGCGATCTGGCCGAAGCGGTAATCGTTCTTTCGGCTGGCGTAGATGAACATGGTCTTATCGCTCAGCTCCACGCAGTCCTTGGGGCGTAGGATCACATCGCGGCGATCGGGCGAGAAGAGGGCCTCGCGGCTGGTGTTGCCGCTGGCGTCGATGGTGGCCAGCACCACCAAGGCATCCTTGCCGGTGAGGCTGAACTGCTTCACCTTGTCGCCGGGCTTGAGGAAGAGGTTCTCACCGGTATCGTTGAAAACCATGTAGATGTGGCTGCCTTTCACGTCCACGGCAAAGCTGCTGTAGCGCCCGAGGTCGTTGACACTGTGCTGGCGCTTGGGCACTTTGGTGGCCCATTCGATGTTGCCCTGCGGGTCGATGTTGATCACCAGCACGTCGTTGTAGTAGTAGTGGTAGGTGGTCACCGTGGTGGTTCCTCCGTTGCCGGTGGACATCGTGGAGGTGGAGACAACGAGGTAGTACTGCTCGGCCAGCAGCACCGCGCCGCCGTCGTCGCGGTGGATAATGTCATGCAGGGTATACTCCGGCATCTCCATCTCCTCCCCTTTCCGTTCGGCCCTTTTCTTGGCCTTTTCGGCATCCTTCTCCTTCATGTACATGGTGATGAAGTCGTCGCCGAATTCCTTGTAGTCCGCGTGTTTGATCTGCTTGGATTGGCGGTCCAGCTTGAGGAAGAAGGCACCGCGCACGCTGAAGCTGTTCTTGTTTCCGTACAGGCCCGCACAGAGGATGTCCCCGGTTTCGGGCAGCGAAATGGTCATGTCCTGGAGGAATTTTTCCGGCACGGAGATCACCTTGTCCTGCGGGGTGGGCGAATCCGCCCGGTATACCAGCAGGTGGTATTCGTAGGTGGCCTTGCTGGCGCGCTTCAGTTCACGCTTTTCCTGCTTCACCGCATATTTCACACCGAGCACGACGACCGAGCCGTCATTGTCCACCCGCTGTGATTCCAGTTTGAACTCATCATCGTTGTACGGCAATGCAAACTCCTGCGCCCACAACGGCTGCATGGCTGCATCATACATTTCGATCCGCGACCGCTGATCGGCATCTTTTTCGCGTGGCGGTATGATGTGCACCAGCACTTTGCTCTTGTCCGGACTGGTTGTTACGTTGAAACTGCCCGCATTGGATGACTTTTCCGCCGGAATGGAACCGATTGGGCGCAAGACACTGGCCGGCTTGAAGTCCGCTTGGGCATAGGTGCTTACGAACAACTTGTTCTCGTTCTCCTTCTTGTCATAATAGGAGGCGAACACCAGGAGATTGCCTTGGCTGAGCACGATGTGTTCCAGGGTCAAGTCTTTCTTGTCCACTTTCAGCTCCACCGGCTTCTGCCAGGCGGTCTTCAGGCCTTCCATGCGCTGGATGTGCACCTCCTTCTTCACCCGCACCAGCAGGAAGGTGGAATTACCGGCGTCTCCGATCACTTCATCGAACACGCCATTTTCCTTTGCCGTTAGATCAGGCCCCCACTTCACATTGGCCTTATCGGTCTTTTTCTGGGCAACGGAAATGATCGGCAGGAGTGGCAGGGCCAGCAAGGCCACAATAGTTGGGTATTGCATCAAGTTTCTTGGATGTTGGGAGCGCAATGCCTGACCCGGATTAAGCAGCAGGGTTCGTTGCGAGGGTCGAAATCACAAGGACAGTGCGGGTTTCACCGAGAAGGAATAGCACAAGCTATTGTGTCGAGGGGAAAACCGGCGATGCGTACGCTGCCGCAGTGATTTCGGGCCGTAGTAGAAATCCTGCTGCATATTCCGGGTCTGAAGATAGGTTGAATGCTCGAGCGGCGCGTCGACGCCGACCGATCACCGTTCAGCCTCACACCTTCGGCTTCAGGTCGTAGATCTGGCGCACTTCATCCAACCGGGCCTTGAAATCGAAGTGCAGGTCCACCAGCTCACCAGTGGCCATGTTGAACACCCAGGCATGCACCGCCGGAATGTTGCCCTTCAGGAAGGATTTCTGGAACACGGCGGTTTTGATCACGTTCAGGCACTGCTCCTCCACGTTGAGTTCCACCAGGCGATCATAGCGCTTGTGCTCATCCTTGATGGCATCCAGTTCGGCGCGGTGCAGGCGGTATACGTCCCGGATGCGGCGCAGCCACGGGTTCAGCAGGCCGAGGTCCTGGGGTTCCATGGCCGCCTTCACCCCGCCACAACCGTAGTGGCCGCACACCACCACGTGCTTCACCTGCAACGCCCCGATGGCATATTCCACCACGCTGAGCGCGTTGAGGTCGGTGCTGCCCACCACGTTGCTGATGTTGCGGTGCACGAAGACCTCACCGGGCTCCGCGCCCATGAGCTCCTCGGCGGTGACGCGGCTGTCGCTGCAGCCGATGAAGAGCACTTCCGGGTTCTGGCCTTGAGCCAAGCGGGTGAAGAAACCGGGGTCCACCGCTTTCTTGTCAGCGATCCATTTGCGGTTGTTGGCGAAGATCCGGTCGTAGAACGGGACTGTTTCCTTGGGCATTTTTGCTTGATCGGGAATGATGCGGCAACGGGTTTCAGTTCTCCGCCGCCTTCAAGGTGTTCAGCAGCAGGCTGGTCACGGTCATCGGGCCCACGCCGCCGGGCACGGGGGTGATCCAAGCGCTTTTGGGCGCCACGGCATCGAAGTCCACGTCGCCACAGATGCGGTAGCCCTTTTTGCGGGTGGCATCGTCCACGCGGTGGATGCCCACGTCCACCACCACGGCGCCCTGCTTCACCATGTCGGCGGTAATGAAGTTGGGCTTGCCGATGGCCACGATGAGGATGTCCGCCTGGCGGGTAATCCCCGGCAGGTCCTTGGTTCGGCTGTGCGCAATGGTCACCGTGCAGTTACCCGGGTAGGTGTTGCGGCTCATGAGGATGGCCATGGGCGTGCCCACGATGTTGCTGCGGCCCACCACCACGCAATGCTTCCCTTCGGTGGGCACTTCATAGTGCTTGAGCAGTTCCACGATGCCGTTGGGCGTGGCCGGCAGGTAGCCGGGCAGGCCCAGCATCATGCGGCCCAGGTTCTGCGGGTGGAATCCATCCACGTCCTTTCCGGGGGCGATGGCCAAGGTGATGCGCTCCTCGTTGATGTGCTTGGGCAGGGGCAGCTGCACGATGAAGCCGTCCACTTGGGGATCGTTGTTGAGCTGATCCACCAGCCGGAGCAGATCGGCTTCGGCAATGTCCGCCGGCCGCTTCAACAGACTGCTGCGGAAGCCCACTTCCTCGCATGCCTTCACCTTGCTGCCCACGTAGGTTTGGCTGGCGGGGTCATCGCCCACCAGCACGGCGGCGAGGTGCGGGGCGTGCCCGCGCTTGGACTTGACCAGGGCGGCGGCCTCCGCGATGCGTGCACGCACCGCTTTTCCGCATTCAATGCCGTTGAGCTCCCGGAAGGTGGAAAGTGTGGTCATGGCGGGCCGAAGCTACGGCTTGGCCGCCAAGCGCGTGCTTGGGCCCCCAGGGCAAACGCATCTAAAGTTGTAGGATTTTCAAGAGGTAGTCGTTATCCCACCCGGCCTTTAGCCGCTTGGACTTGACGCCCACCTTGGTGGATTTGTCACGCTTGAGCATGGTCAAGACCATCTTGGTGAGCGTGGAGAAGTTCACGGCAGCGTTGTCCTTACGCTTGCGGCTGGCATCTTCCCGGAAGCTCACGTCCAGGTGCCAGTGCAGGACGTTTTCGATGGGCCAGTGGGCCCTTGCCGCCTTTCCGACAAGCTCGGCATTGGCCTCCAAGGAGGTTATGTAGTAGCGGGTCATGGAGGTTGTCTGCCCGGTGGCCTTGTGGTACACCTCGCTGTCCACGCGGGCGATGGTCCTCAGCCCCGGCCATTTCTCCCGCTGGGCGACCAATTCCAGGTCCGCGATCACCGAGCAGGTCCGGGTAGTGATGCGGCCATGGTCCGCATCGGTGTCCTGCCAGGTACCGGCGAACGGCTTGAGGGCGAAGGACTGTTCAATTGCAGTGAGCAGGTCCGGTTGATTGCCTTTGGCGCAGATCACGTAATCCGCCTTCTTCTCCACAATGGCCCCTGCAATATCCGCATAGCAACCGGCCGCATCGATCGTCACCACGCAGCCTTCGATGAACAGCATGCTGAGCAGTTCGGGAATGGCTTTGGACTCATTGGTCTTGTCGCTCACGCGGAGCTGGCCCAGGCTCACCTGGTTACTGCCGGACCAAGCGGAAATCACATGCGCCGGCGATGCCGCCAGCCCCCTGCTGCCCCGCAGCGTCTTGCCATCCAAGTTCACCACTTCGCCTTGCGTGCGCCCGGCAATGGAAGCGGCCCAACGGCCAAAGCAGCCCTCGAACGCACCGGGTTCCAATGCAGCGAAGAGCCGATTGAAGGTGTCATGGCTGGGGATGCCGTTGGGCAAGGGTACTACCGTGGCCAGCCAGTCATGCTTGGCCTGACCGAATTCCTCGATCTCGTTCCAACTATCGGCCCCGCACGTGATCGCCGCCACGCTAATGAAGATGATCGACTCCAACGGATGGTCCTTGGTGCGGTCCATACGGGGGTCCTGCAAATCATCAAAGTAGGAAAGCAGCGTGTCGTTCTGGTCCATGCCGGGCGTGTTTTGCCCGAAAGCACTAGCTCCGCCAGCTTCGATCCAATACCACAGGCAGTATTCGGATCACACCCTACTGTTCAAATCCCTTGGTGCATTGACGATTTAGATGCGTTTGCCCTGCTTGGGCCCCAGGGCCATCGGGTCTAACGCGCCCTGCGGGCGCGGCTTCCAAAAAGTATGAAGACCACGGATGGACACGGATGAACACGGATCATGGACCCACCTACCAAGCAAAACAACCTTCCCTATCCGTGTTCATCCGTGTGGATCCGTGGTTCAAATCAGTGTGTGAATGCGCCGCCAGGCGCATGGATAAGACCCGATAGCCCTGGCTTGGGCCCGGGGTCTCGGCTCTGTTCAACGCCGCATCCCCTGGGCCTGCTGCATGCGTTGCATCATGGCCTGCATCTTGCTTTTGTCGCCCATCATCTTCATCATCTTGCGCATCTCGTCAAACTGCTTCATCAGCTTGTTCACCTCCGCCACGTTGGTGCCGCTGCCCATGGCGATGCGTTGGCGGCGGCTACCGTTGAGCAGGGCCGGGTTGGTGCGCTCGGCGGGGGTCATGCTGCCGATGATGGCCTCGATACCCTTGAAGGCGTCGTCGGGGATGTCCATGTTCTTCATGGCCTTGCCCACACCGGGGATCATGCCCATGAGGTCCTTCATGTTGCCCATCTTCTTGATCTGCTGGATCTGCTGCAGAAAGTCGTCGAAGCCGAACTGGTCCTTGGCGATCTTCTTCTGCAGGGCGCGGGCTTCCTTCTCATCGAATTGTTCCTGGGCGCGTTCCACCAAGCTCACCACGTCGCCCATGCCGAGGATGCGGCCGGCCATGCGGTCCGGGTGGAACTCATCGATGGCTTCCATCTTTTCACCGGTGCCGATGAACTTGATGGGTTTGTCCACCACACTGCGGATGGTGAGGGCTGCGCCGCCGCGTGCGTCGCCGTCGAGCTTGGTGAGCACCACGCCGTCGATGTTAAGGCGGTCGTTGAAGGCCTTGGCGGTGTTCACGGCATCCTGGCCGGTCATGGCATCCACCACGAAGAGCGTTTCCTGCGGGCTGATGGCCTTCTTGATGCGCGTGATCTCGTCCATCATGGCCTCATCCACGGCCAGGCGCCCGGCGGTGTCGATGATCACGGCGGTGAAGCCGTGCTGTTTGGCGTGTACGATGGCGTTCTTGGCGATTCCCACGGGGTCTTTGTTGTCGCGCTCGCTGTACACGGCGATGTCCAACTGTTTGCCCAGCGTCTCCAGCTGGTCGATGGCCGCAGGGCGGTACACGTCGGCCGCAGTGAGCAGCACCTTGCGGCCCTTCTTGCGCAGGTAGTTGGCCAGTTTGCCGCTGAAGGTGGTTTTGCCTGAGCCTTGCAGGCCGCTCATGAGCACCACCGTGGGGTTGCCGCTGAGGTTGATGCCGGCGTTGCGGCCGCCCATCAGCTCCGCAAGTTCATCGTGGGTGACCTTGGTGAGCAACTGGCCTGGGCTGACGGCGGTGAGCACGTTCTGGCCCAGTGCCTTGGCCTTCACGCGATCGGTGAATTCCTTGGCCGTTTTGTAGTTCACGTCAGCGTCCAGCAGCGCACGGCGGATCTCCTTGACCGTTTCAGCCACGTTGATCTCCGTGATCTGGCCTTGACCCTTGAGCACTTTGAAAGCGCGTTCCAGCTTGTCGTTCAGGTTCTCGAACATTCCTCCAGTTTCAGGGCCGCGAAGATACCCACGTGTGGCCTGCCTTATTCCAAGGCCACCGAGGTCTTTGGCCCTTGGTCCGAAGCTCCGCCGGGATGCTTGTTGCACGGCATGGCCCAGCCCGGTGCACCTGCCCGGATCAAGTAGACGGCACAGGAGGTAACCTCATACGGGCATCCCCGTAGGAGGGCTAAGGCTCTACGTCCCCCCCGATGTTCCGCAAGCTGCTTCTCACCTTGGTCCTGGGATTCTTCGCCGTATCCGTTGCGAAAGCCACGCACATCGCGGGCGGCGAGATCTACTACCAGTGCCTGGGAGGGAATCAGTACCGAATCACGTTGGTGGTGTACCGGGATTGTGCCGGGGTAAGCCTGAACAACTCCTATACCCTGGCGGTACAAAGCCCTTGCGGCAATAAAACGGTGAACGTGAGCACCCCGGGCGGGGTGGAGATCTCCCAACTGTGCAACTTGGAGTTGCCGAACAGCACCTGCCAAGGCGGCACGTTGCCGGGCATTCAGCAGTACATCTATACGGGCACGGTAACCCTGCCACCGTGCAATTACTGGACGGTTTCCTGGTCGGCTCCTTGGCGCAACGGAGCCATCGCCAACTTGGTGAACCCGGGCGACAAGGACGTATACATCGAAGCGCGGATCAACAATCAGGCAGGCCCTTGCGACAATTCCGCCCAATTCACGAACACGGCCATTCCGTTCGTCTGCGCGGGCTATCCCATCTCGTACAGCTACGGGGCCTTCGATGCACAGGGCGACTCACTGGCCTACACCTTTATTTCCGCCATGAACACGGGCGGCGTGAACCTGCCTTATGTCAGCCCCCATACCGGGCAGCAGCCGATCCCGGGCATCACCCTGGACCCTGCAAGCGGGCAAGTGACCTTCACCTTGAACCAAGTAGGCAACTGGGTGGTGGTGGTCCGCGTAGACCAGTACAATGCCAATGGCGCGTGGATCGGCGCCATCATGCGCGACATGCAATTCATTGCCTATCCGTGCAGCAACGTGCCTCCGGACCCCGCCACCGGCATTGTGGATGCCCTTTCCGGCCAAGCCACGCAAACAGGCCCGCGGGCCATCGAGATCTGTGAATCGGGCAACTTCTGCTTTGATGCCGTGATCTCCGATCCAAACGCGGGCGACGTGCTCACCGCCACCACCAACATTGCCCAAAACCTGCCGGGGGCCACCATTACCTATAGCGGAACCAATCCTCTTACGGCCCATGTATGCTGGTCCGGGGTATCCAATGCCTCGGGCTTCTTTCCGTTCATCCTTACGGTAAGCGACGGTGCCTGCCCCATTCCGGCCCTGCAGACATACGTCTATTCGGTGCATGTGCTGCCCGGCCTGACCTTGGCAGCCCCGGATGTGATCGATGAATCCTGTGCAGGAAACGGGGACGGAAGCGCAACGGTGAACGTGGCCGTAGGCACTGCACCCTTTCAATACGCGTGGAGCACCGGGGAAACCACGCAAGGCATCGTTGCCGAAGCCGGGGCTTACCAGGTGACCGTTACGGACGCCAACGGATGCGTAAGCCATCCTCAAGATGTTACCATCGGCGAGGCCAACCAACCGGCGAGCGCGGATGCCGGGCCCGACCTGGTGGGCTGCCTGGGCGACCTGCCCGTGCTGTTGTCCGGATCAGTGGCCAATGCACCTGATGGCGCCTGGACAGGCGGTGCGGGCAACTTCGGCGGCAGCGGTTTGAATGCAAGCTATGCGCCCACGGCCGCGGAAATAGCGGCCGGAGGTGTGGACCTGTACCTGACCACCACGGGTGATTCACCGTGCGGGCAAACACAGGACACGGTGCATATCGCCTTCCCCAACAGTTTTGCGGGCGGGCAGCTCGGTTCCACCAACTTGACGTGCAACGGAGCGGGCAATGGCACGGCGAGCTTTACGCCAGCCAACCCCGGGCTACAGTTCCTGTGGAACGATCCCGCCGCCCAAACCACGGCCACGGCCACCGGCCTGGCTGCTGGCGGCTACACCCTGACCGTTAGTGACGGGTTCGGGTGCGACACCACGCTGAACGCCGTCATCCAGGAACCCGGAGCCCTGGCCATCACCGACCTGGTGGTGGTGGATGAAACCTGCTTTGGGAACGGCACCGGCAGCATCACGGCCACCGCCTGCTGCGGCGGCATCCACATCGACATGAAGGGCACCGCGAGCGCGCCGAGCGCACCGCCGAGACCGGACTTGGAGATGCCGGTGAGCAGGATCGCGATCGCGGTGACGACCCAGCCGGTCGGGCTCATTTCCATGGGCGGCGCTGCTCCTTCGCGGGACGACGGTGACGGGCCGCCATTCTAGACGCCTCTCCCGCCCCGCCCGCCTGCAAGGCAGCCATGCATCCGCTGCACGGCCGGGCGCCGCCGGCCCGCGCATACTCGCCGCATCCACGAATCGGGAGCGGAACATGGAAACAGGCAAACGGCTGCGCAACGGCGGCCAGGTGCTGGTCGAGGCCCTGGCAGGCAACGGCGTCGATACGATCTATTGCGTGCCCGGCGAGAGCTACCTGCCGGTGCTCGACGCGCTGCACGACCACCCGCGCATCCGCGTAGTCGTCGCCCGCCACGAGGGTGCCGCCGCCAACATGGCCGACGCCTACGGCAAGCTCACCGGCCGGCCCGGCATCTGCTTCGTCACCCGCGGCCCGGGTGCCACCCATGCCGCCAACGGCGTACACACCGCGCGTGAGGACTCGACGCCGATGATCCTCTTCGTCGGCCAGGTCGCCCGCGGCCACGCCGGCCGCGAGGCCTTCCAGGAGATCGACTACCGCCAGTTCTTCGGCGGCATCGCGAAATGGGTCGCCGAGGTCGACCGCCTCGAGCG
>JRYE01004136.1_pt1 | contig 18593 bp, 18 predicted proteins | sample 235321 | NCBI WGS metagenome assembly JRYE01 (sample SAMN03074214, study PRJNA261473) | activated sludge metagenome | biome: Common Effluent Treatment Plant; feature: Wastewater; material: Activated sludge; isolation source: activated biomass in a lab-scale reactor treating industrial wastewater at... | reverse complement strand
AAAATGCCACTTACCGCACTGTAGACACCTACGTATTTGTTCTCTTTTTTTCCCGTGGGGTATCTTTTCTGCTCTTGCCCCTGTTTACCAACCCCAGGTTTTTAACCCCGGCCGACAATGGTATGCTCAGCATTTTTTCCAGCAACATGATTTTGCTTACGCCGTTCATCAGCTTAGGCCTGGTACAATCATCCTCAAGAGATTTTTTTGCCAAAAACGAGGAACAGTTTAAAAAATCATTTACTCAAAACCTGGTCATTGCCTTTGGCATGATGCTGCTGATGATTGGCCTTTTATTAATTTTTAAGGATTACTTTAACCATAAACTGCACATTAGCGGATCCCTTATTTTCATCATTCCGTTGCTCATTTACCTCACCCTGTTCAACGATATGTTTTTAACCATTTTAAGAAATAAAAACGAGGTAAAGTTATTTTCCATTACCAACATGGCTAAAACCATTTTGGAGTATGGCGCATCGGTTGTGCTGGTAGTGTTGGTATTAGCGGGCTGGTATGGCAGGGTAGGCGGTATCATCATTGCGGCGGTTGCCATTAATTTAGTGAGCCTGTATTATTTATGGAAAAAACAATACCTCAAGTTCGATTTAAACGTAAAGCACATCATAGAGGAGTTAAAATTCAGCGTGCCCATTATTCTCTTTCAGCTCTGTGTTTTTATGCTTGGCCTTAGTAACAAGGCCTTCTTGAGTTTATTTAAAATAGATACAGCCGAAATTGGTATTTATGCCATTGCCACAATATTTGGCGCAATGGTCGGCGGCTTTTCGTATGGCGCATCCTATTATACGCAACCCCAGCTTTATAAAGCATTTAAACAGGATGGAGTGAGTTACCAGGTGTTTAAACCCCATTTAATCCGCTTTATTAAATTATTAAGTTTTATTACTGTGGGCTGTGTTATTACCGTGCTGGTATTGTATTATTTTTTCATCAATAAATTATACATAAAAGGGATGGGTTATTTTTTTGTTGGCGCTGCTGCATCCTATTTATGGGCCATTAATAATTTTTATTTCCAGGTATTGATTTACAGCAAATGGAACAGGAAAATGCTTTACTTAACGCTTTGCTCACTGCTGCTTTCTTTTTCCATACGTTATACCCTGGTAAAGTATTGGGGCATATGGGGCGATGCCTGGAGTACGTTATTATGTACCCTGGTTTTTAGCGGGCTTATTTTTATTTTTTTAAATAAATTTATTGGGTCAAAAAACGGCAACCGCACTGCCGAAATTCCAGGAATATGAAAAAACTTGCACCCGTAGCTTTTTTTGGATACAATCGTCCCGGGCATACCAGGCAAACCCTTGAGGCATTAATGCAAAGCCGGCTATCGGAGCAAACCGAACTGTATATTTTTATTGATGGACCCAGGCCCGGCGCCGACAAAGAAGCTATTGAAAAAAATAATGAAGTAAAAAATGTGGTTCGGGAGAAGCCCTGGTGCAAAGAGGTAAAAATTTTTGAGGCCGAAACCAACAAAGGATTATTTCATTCCATAGTTGATGGTATTAATTTGGTATTAAGCACCCACCCAACCGTTATTGTGCTGGAAGATGATGTACGGGTATTTCCGGGATTTTTAACTTTTATGAATAATGCCCTGGACCTTTATGAAAAAGAAGACCGGGTGATGCACATCAGCGGTTTCAGTAAACCGCAATTTGAAAATGTGCCCATAAAAGAAACCAGCTACTTTTTTAACCACACCACCTGCTGGGGTTGGGCAACATGGAAAAGAGCCTGGGCTAAATTCAATCCCGATCCTTTACAGTTAATGAAACTGGCACGGCAAAAAGGAAATTTAAAAAAATTAAATATCAACGGAACATTTGAACATTTTTGGAGCCTGCATTCCATTGCACATAAAAAATTTCAAAGTTGGAATACCCTTTGGCATACCTGCGTTTTTCTCAACGATGGCCTTTGCCTTCATCCTGCAAAATCATTAACCGCTAATTTTGGATTTGATGGAAGCGGCACGAACTGTGATGTAAACGAGCAGGTGGGGAACAATCCGTTTTATTCGGATGATCTCCCTGTATATCCAATTCCGCTGGAAAATCACCCCGCTATCAGTAAGTACAATACCTATAAAATGCATTCTTTTCGGTTCAGAACGGTTTTTTTCATTAAACATAAACTTCGTTTTTTATTTAGAAGATAATACCACAAACTTTGGCGCAAGAAAAAAACATACTTTTTATTTCTCATGATGGCATGACGGATCCTTTAGGCCAAAGCCAGGTAATCCCATACCTGCAAGGCATTAGCCGCAGCGGCCCTTACCGGTTTTTTATTTTAAGCCTCGAAAAAAAAGAAGTATTTGAAAAAAACAAACACATTATTGAACAAAGTTTAAGGGGTTATCCTATTACCTGGGTACCCCTTCCGTACCACAAAAAACCCCCGGTATTGGCAACGCTTTATGATAACCGGCAATTAAAAAAGGCGGCTGCTGCACTGCATAAAAAGCAGGGCATAAATATGGTGCATACCCGGTCGGGAATGCCTGCATTAATAGGGCTTTGGCTCAAAAAAAAATATGGTATTAAATTTTTACACGACATCAGGGAGTTTTATGCCGATGGACGAATAGATGGGAAAATGTGGAACCTCAAGAACCCGCTGTACTATATCATTTATAAATATTTTAAGCGAAAAGAAAAAGAAGAAATTCAATTTTGTGACGGTATCAATTGCCTTACCCATGCAGCAGAACGCATCATCCGGCAATTACCTTACTTCAATAAAAACATTCCCTTGCAGGTGATTCCCTGCAGTGTGGATATGCAGTTATTTGACCCTTCTAAATATAATGCAGATACGGTTGCCGCTTTAAAGAAAACGGTAAATATTAAACCCAATGAAATAGTCTTTAGTTACCTGGGATCAATTGGCGGTTATTATTTAACGGAAGAAATGATCCGGTTTTGCAAACGTACTGCCGAAAAAATGCCCCTGGCCAAATTTCTCTTTATCTCCCCGCATCGCCATGAGCAAATATTAGCTGCCGCAAACCAATATGGATTACCATCAGAAAAAGTGATCACCGTTAATGCAAAACGAGCCGAAGTTCCGCAATGGCNNAAGCTGTTTTGCATTAAGCATTTTGCAAGGGCAACGAATGTTCTTTTGCAATTGCAGGTTTCTTTTTCTTTCGTTTCTCCAACTTGTCGTTATAATACAAAATCAAAAAAAGCATGATTACATAAAAGGGCATACAAGGAATTTTATACCTCACTAAGGTTCCAAAATTGAGGGTGGATGCCCCAACAAAAAGTGCGAAAGAAATTGAAAAAATAAAGCAAAACAATACGGCCGATTTATTTATTATGGTTTTGAAAAAAGCTTTTAATCCACATCGCAGCAAAACCGATAATGTAAATAACATCAGCACAAGGCTCTCAATAGATGAAAGCAAAGTAGATATTTTTTTGGACTCCCAGATATAGGGCCGGAATAGTGTAGCATTTATAGCGGCCGGTGCAATTTTCAACAAGCTCAGCAAGCTGCCGTCGTAGGTGACACCCAGGGAAAAGAAAGATCCCTTTCCGCCACGGTTCTGCTGAATTTTATAACTATCCTGCAAATCCATAATTCGCTCTTCTATGCCTTCTTTTGCAAAACCTCCTATTCCCTTTTCCATGGTTTCAGACATCCGCATAAAACCAAACAAACCCAGTGAAAAAAACAATAGTACTACTACCACTTTCAATAAGGCATTTTTAATCAATCCTACATTTAATAAAGCCAGGTAAATAGCAATAGCAGGTAAAAATGATAATAAAATATAAATCTTAAGTATATACAATAACCAGGCTGTAAACAATACAATCAAAAAATTTAAAAGCATTTTTCTTTTGGCATAAAATAAATGGTATAATGAGTAAGTAAACCATCCTAAAGCTCCTACGCAAAGAGTATCTTTTAAAATGCCCGAACTCCAAAATAAAAAAGTGGGTAAAAAAAGTATGGCAATGGCCAGTTGCTTTCTCAAATTTGGAAACTGCTCTTCAAAAAAAACAAAAAGCTTCCAGGCACCGGAAAAAGCCAGCATGGCAAAAACAAGGTTGGTGGCCATAAGCCTTCCAAAAGTGAAAAAACAAATTACAGAAGCTATCCGTACCACCATGTAATTGTTTTCCATGGTTAAGTATCCCAGGTTATGATTAAAATACAAAAGGTTTTCATCAAACTCATGTGCCTGCTGAAAAAGCAAATAAGTATTGGAAGGGTTGCTGAGAATGAGTTTATAAAAATTATAGGCTTCGGGAAAGTAAAGATCTACCGTATCACCCCGGGCCACTAACCCAAAAAGGCTATAACATAGGCTGCTAAAAACCCTTGCCCAAAAAGCAATCATTATAATTTTTCGATGTTCGGGTTTGCAGGCTTTACTCAGTTGCTTGCACAACAGAAATAAAACTAAAGTGATTACCAGGAACATGAAAAAATCCAATAAACCCATGCTTATAATTGCTTTAGTATAAGAAAAAACGAAATTATGCCATTCATATAAAAAACCGGCAATTTATAAAACTATATGGTTGTGAAACAGTTAGTTTACGGAAACCGGCTCTTTCAGTTGTAGTAAATAAAAATGAAAAATAGGTCAAAATATTCAAAGAAAGTGCAATAATCCCTTCATTCCTACGTTTTTATACTGTCCAATAAGTATTTCTAACATCCTAATGATTTGCCATGCAATCCATTATTCCTTTTCATTCCATAAATAGTGAGCCCCATCAAGAGCCCGTTTTTAGTAACCTCCGTATTGCCTTTAAAAAAAACAACCCGGTTCCCGTAGTTCAATTACATCCCAAAAAATTAATACGTATTACCACTGTGCCCATGGCTTTAAAATATTTATTGCCGGGCCAAATGAAATTCATGAAGGAAAATGGTTATGAGGTATTGATGGTAAGCGCCGATGGAAAAGAATTGGCTGATGTAATTGCCCATGAAAAATGCAGGCATAAAATTGTTCCGTTCACCCGAAAAATTACACCCCTGCAGGATCTTAAATGTTTGTACCATCTGGTAAAATTATTTCGGAAAGAAAAACCCGATATTGTTCACACCCATACTCCAAAAGCAGGTTTGCTGGGCATGCTGGCTGCAAAAATTTGTGGCGTTAAAACCCGTATTCATACCGTTGCCGGGTTGCCCATGATGGTAGAAAAAGGGGCAAAATTTCAGTTACTAAAAGCTATTGAAAAAATTACTTACGGTGCAGCAACCCAGGTATGGCCCAATAGTGCATCTTTAAAAGAATATATTCTTGCCAACAAGTTGGCAAAAGTTTCCAAACTGGATATGATCGGTAAAGGATCCAGCAATGGCATTAATTTAGAACGATTTAATATTGCCGGCCTGCAGCTCCATAAAATTGCAGCAATAGAATCTCAAATACAGTTTTCAAAACAAAACACCTATTTGCTTTTTATGGGCCGCCTGGTAAAAGATAAAGGCATTGTGGAGTTAATGAATGCCTTTGCGCAATTACAACCGCAATACCCTCATTTAAGGCTCATACTAGCCGGTGATTTTGAACATCATTTAGACCCCCTGCCACAGGATACTATTGCCGCTATTAAAAACAACCCTGCTGTAATCCATATCTCCTGGACCAACGAAGTGGAGTACTTCATGCACCTTGCAGATGCCTTTGTTTTTCCTTCGCACAGGGAAGGATTTCCCAATGTACTGCTCCAGGCTGCTGCTATGAAACTCCCGGTAATATGCAGTAAAATTGCAGGTAATGTAGATATAGTGAAAGATCAGCAAACCGGGCTGCTGTTTACCACCGGTAATACGGTTCAACTTAAAGAAGCCATTGCTTTTGCACTTACCGAAAAAAATAAAATGGTTGAAATGGCCGATACCCTGCAAAAAGAAGTGCACATCCATTACCAACATATCGCAGTATGGCAAAAAATATTGCAGCATTATACACAACTTCAATCGGCCAAAAAAGAGACTGCCACTCAGTCTGCACCCATACCTCAGCGGGTTATTGAATGGTGCAGGCATATTGCCAGCCAACTTTTATTCCCGGGTTTCGGTATGGAAAAACAGCTATCCGGGAAGTAAATTCAGTTGTAAATAAGTGATTTTCAGTGATAGTTTTCCGTAGTTTTGAGGCCGTAATCAACTTATCTCTTTTTGCAAAAGGCTAAACTTTTCAGAATTACTACGGTTCCTATGGCGCTGGCTTACCCACTAAAAGGCCAATGCTCCTATATGCATGAAAATGGGTTTTATGTAATTATGGCCAGTGCCGATGGAAGAGAATTAGCTACGCTTCTTAAANNCCTGTATAAACTGGTGAGATTATTTGCAAGAGAAAAGCCCGAAATTGTTCATAGCGAAACGCCAAAAGCCGGTTTACTGGGGATGCTGGCCGCAAAAATTGCCCGGGTTCCCATAAGGATACACACCGTAGCCGGAATGCCGCTTATGGTGGCATCTGGCGCTAAACTTAAATTGTTGAAATTTATTGAACGCCTTACCTACTCCTGCTCCACCAATGTTTGGCCCAATAGTGAATCCCTTAAGTCGTTTATTTTACAAAATAATTTTACCAAAAGTGAAAAATTAGAAGTGATTGGCAAAGGGTCTTCAAACGGTATAGATTTGGCAAAATTCAACAAAACGTTACTGCGGAATAATGCCGTAGAAGAAATAAAAAAGAACATTGCGTATGATAAAAACTGTACGTACCTTTTGTTTGTAGGCCGTATTGTAAAAGATAAAGGCATCACCGAACTGGTGAACTGCTTTAACCGGCTCTTGCAAAAAAATCCTTCCCTAAGGCTGGTTCTTGTGGGCCAGTTTGAAAAACAACTTGATCCCCTGGCGCCTGCTACTGAAAAAGAAATTACCCATAATAATTCCATCATTCATATTTATTGGTCGGGAAGGGTAGAGTATTATATGGCGCTGGCCGATTATTTTGTATTTCCTTCTTACCGGGAAGGATTTCCCAATGTGTTACTGGAAGCGGGAGCCATGAAATTACCCATTATATGCAGTAACATTGGCGGCAATATTGATATTGTAACCCACCAGGATACCGGCCTCATCTATGATACCTACAATGAAGCCGATATGCAGGAAAAGATGGAGTGGGCATTAAACCACAAAGATGAAATGGCAAAAATGAGTGAAAAACTCTATGAAAAAGTAACCACAGAATATAAAAGAGAAACTTTTTGGGCACAAATGAACCAACAGTATAAAAAACTGATTAAGGAAAACAATATCTTAAAATAATAAACATGGTACTTGTAGGCTATAGCGGTCATGCTTTTGTGGTTTGCGGCATTGCCCATGCAGCCGGCCTTTCGGTTACCGGCTATTGCGATACCGAAGAAAAAATCAACAACCCTTTTAACCTTCCCTATTTGGGCTCCGAAGAGAGCGATGCAGCAATAAAGGCAATGGCAGTAAACGGCTTTTTTGTAGCCATTGGAGATAATGCCATAAGAAAAAAAGTAACGGAAAAATTAAGCAAAACGTTTTCTTCCAAAAATATTATTCATCCCTCATCTGTAATATCTGCCCATGCTATTCTTAAAAATGCAGGCATAATGATAAGTGCCGGTGTCCTTATCAACCCTTTAGCCGTAATAAAAGAAGGAGCCATTTGTAATACTGGCTGTATTATAGAACATGAATGTGATGTAGGCCGGTTTTCACATATTGGCCCGGGAGCCATTCTTTGCGGAAATGTAAAAGTTGGAGAAAACAGCTTTATAGGAGCCGGAGCCGTAATAAAACAAGGTATTGTAGTTGGCGCCAATTGCATGATTGGGGCCGGCGCCGTTGTGGTAAAAAATGTAGCAGACCATAGTATGGTAAAAGGCGTGCCGGCAGTATAATTTGCTTTTTAAAAGCACGGTTTTAAGCCCTATATTTGCAAAAAATTTTATTACAACGCTATGAAAGTTTTGGTAACAGGTGGCGCAGGATATATAGGTTCCGTACTGGTTCGCCAGCTCCTGGAAAAAGGATACAAGGTTCGTGCTCTCGACAGTTTGAAATTTGGCGGGGATGCTTTGTATGAAGTAATGCTTCATCCCAATTTTGAATTTATTAAAGGCGATATCCGCAATACCGGGGATGTAGAAAAAGCCTTGAAAGGCATAGATGCCATTGCACACCTTGCAGCAATTGTGGGGGATCCGGCCTGTAAAAAGTTTAGTGAAGAAGCTCATGAAACCAACTGGAACGGCAGTGTAGCGCTATTTGAAGCGGCAGAAAAAGCCGGAATAAAGAAATTTGTATTTGCCAGCACCTGCAGCAACTACGGCAAAATGCCCAATCCCGATTCTTTTGTAACCGAAACTTCGGAGTTACGCCCGGTTTCTCTTTATGCCGAACTTAAAGTAAAGTTTGAAAACTATATTTTAGAAGAACGCAAAAACAGTAAAATGTGTGCTACCTCACTTCGCTTTAGCACCGTTTATGGGTTTTCACCCCGCATCCGTTTCGACCTTACCGTAAATGAATTCACCCGCAATGCTACCATAAATGGTGAACAGGAAATTTGGGGTGCCCAATTTTGGCGGCCTTACTGCCATGTGGAAGATTTAGCCAGGGCCGTAATTTTAGTGTTGGAAAGTGCAGAAGATAAAGTAAAATCTGAGGTGTTTAATGTAGGCAATACCGATGAAAATTATAACAAAGGAATGATTATTGAAGAAGTGTGCAAGGTGGTGCCCAATGTAAAAGTGAATTATGTAGAAATGAATGAAGACCCCAGGGATTACCGTGTAAATTTTGATAAAATTAAAAATCAACTGGGCTACAGCATTACCAAAACAGTGCCGGATGGTGTAAAAGAAATTTACAGTTTGCTTAAAACCGGTATTGTTACCGATTCCTTCTCGCAAAAATTCAGGAATATTTAGTGATGCTGTTTACCGGCCTTCAGCATCTGTATAAAATCCTGCTCCCGGCTTTTGAGGCTATATTGTTGTTCAATTTTCGCCCTCGCCAACCTGCCCATCTCTTCTCTTTTGGAAGAGTTAGTTAAAAGAATAGTAAGGTTTTTTATCCATTCTTCTTTTGTTTCACAAATAAACCCGTTTATACCGCTGTCAATAATTTCTTCATTAGCGCCGGTTGGGCTGGCCACGGCAGGGATTCCTGCGGCCATATATTGAATGATTTTAAAGCCGCATTTACCTTCGCTCCACTTATCTTTTACCAAGGGCATTATGCCAATATCAAACTGTTGCAGGCTTTCAATTTCCGATTGGGAATTCCAGGAAACAAAAGAAAAATCAATATCCAGTTCCGGCCGCCGATCGGAAATGATCATCAACCTAAATGCACATAATTGTTGCAATTCTTTTAAGTTCTCAATGCAGGATTGTAAATACATGATGGTGGAATGCGAGCCCGTCCATCCAATAACCGGCGGGTCATTAAGGATCTTTTGAGCCGGGGGCTTGTATTTGTGTTCCGTATCTACCACAGTAGGCAAAAATAAAGTTTGCCCGCACCCTGACTGCCTGGCAAAATTTTCTAAAAAATGATTTCCAGCGCTAGCACAAAAAGCCCATTTGCAGATATACTTTACTTTCCAAAACGATTTAAAATAAATGGCCAATTGATTTGTGCCGGTTATGGAAGGCTCCCAAATGGCGTCATCAAAATCAAAAATGTATTTTCGTTTAAGGCATTTGAAGAGGATCCATTCAAAAACCGGTGGGCCAAGCGGAGCCGCTTCCCTGTGAATAAAAATCACATCATAGTGTTTACTTTCAAATAAAACCAATTTTATTCGTTTCAGGAAACCGATTAATATTCCCCAAATTTTTTTTGCCGTAAAACCTTTTTGATAGAGCAAACGGTAAGTTTCAGCATTCACAAAGGGCGCCAAATGGTAGACAATACCTTCCCTGTTCAGCAATGAAAAATATTGCTCCACCCTAAACCGCTGAGATGGAGCTGTGGCCTTAGGATAAGGAACAATGAACAATACTTTGAACGTTCCGGGATGGTTTACTGTCATATTAGCGCCTGCAAAGTAATAAATTGGCTTTGAAGCCTGCTGAGATTTTATCTACATTTGCAGCAGCAAAAAAAATCTTCTATATGTTATTGCTCAGTGGGCCCAATATGGGCGGAAATGAATTAAAATATGTTTCGGAATGTATTGAAACCGGATGGGTAAGCAGCGTTGGCGCTTATGTAGATAAATTTGAAAAACTCAGTGCCGAATTTGCCGGCACAAAATATGCCGTGGCCACCAGTAGCGGTACCACGGCGCTGCACACCTGCCTGGTAATGCTTGGGGTTAATGCCCATGATTATGTTATTGCTCCAAATATTACTTTTATTGCTACCTGTAATTCCATTAAATATACCGGGGCAGGGTTAATATTAATGGACGCAGATGAACAGAACTGGCAAATGGACCTCAACCTGCTGGAAGAGTTTTTGGAAAACGAAACGGAGCAAAAAAAAGGCGCCTGCCATTTAAAAAAAGATGGAAAAAGGATCCCGGTAATTATGCCGGTGCATGTTTTAGGAAATATGTGTGATATGGACCGGCTGATGGCACTGGCACAAAAGCATAACCTGGTGGTTTTAGAAGATAGTACCGAAGCGCTGGGATCCTATTATAAAGGTAAACATGCCGGAAGTTTTGGTATCATGGGAACATTTAGCTACAATGGCAATAAAATTATTACCACCGGCGGTGGTGGAATGATCATCACTAACGACGAACCTTTAGCCAAAAAAGCCAAGCATCTTACCACTCAAGCCAAAAGTGACCCGTTTGAATATATACATGATGAGATTGGCTATAATTACCGCCTGGTAAATGTAGCTGCCGCTATGGGCGTAGCGCAAATGGAACAATTGCCCGGCTTTTTAAAACGAAAAAAAGAGATTATTGAGTTTTATAAAAACGAACTTAGCGGTATTGGGGATATTACCTGGCAAGAGGTAAGCAATGATGTAAACCCAAACTGGTGGCTGCCCACCCTAAAAACTTCAAAACAAAGGGAAGTTTTAAAATTACTCAATGATGCCAAAATGCAAAGCCGCCCATTTTGGGTACCCATGAACCAGCTTAGAATGTTTAAAGACGAGCTGTACTATCACAAAACCAACCGGTCTGATTTTATCTATAATCACTGCTTAAGCATCCCATGCAGTACAAATATTAGCCAGGCCCAATTAAAAGCTGTAGCCGATAAAATAAAAGAAGCCTATTAAGTCTTATATTGCAGCCCCGCAGCTTATGTACAAATTTTTTAAACGATTATTAGATATTTTCATTGCCGGTATTGCCCTTATCCTCCTGTCCCCGATCCTTATTCCGGTAATGCTTATTTTATGGTTAAGCGGGGAGCATGCTGTATTTTATTTTCAAAAAAGGGTGGGGTATAAAAACAAAGAGTTTAATATTTGGAAGTTTGCCACCATGCTTAAAAACAGCCCCAATATGGGCACCGGTGAAATTACCTTACGCAACGACCCCAGGGTGTTGCCTTTTGGCAAATTTTTACGCATAACAAAAATTAATGAGTTACCTCAAATTTTTAATGTGCTCAAAGGCGATATGAGCATTGTGGGTCCCAGGCCATTAATGCCGGTAAGTTTTAATCTTTACAGCGATGCCGTAAAAGCCAGGATATATGATTCCAAGCCGGGCATGACGGGTATTGGTTCAATTATTTTCAGGGATGAAGAACGGATCATTTCCCTATCGGACGACCCTAAAAAAATGTATGCCCAAATTGTTTATCCCTATAAAGAAAAACTGGAAATGTGGTACCTGCAAAAGGCTTCGATGTTAACCGATTTTAAGATTATTTTCCTTACCGCCTGGTCCATTATTTTTCCAAAAAACCAAATGGCCCACAAACTCTTCAAAGATCTTCCGGTTAGAAATTTTTAATTATCATCGGCTTTTAAAAACGTAATTTTAAGCGGTGAAAAAAGCAATTGTAATTGGCGCAGGTTTTTCAGGCCTTTCCGCAGCAGCTTATCTTGCCAAAAACGGCTGGGCAGTTTCGGTGTTTGAAAAACATGCCCTTCCGGGCGGCCGTGCCAGGAAATTTGAAAGCAATGGCTTTACTTTTGACATGGGACCAAGCTGGTACTGGATGCCCGAAGTGTTTGAAGCATTCTTTAATCATTTTGGAAAAAAAACCAGCGACTATTATCATTTATCCCGTTTAGACCCTTCCTATAAGGTTTATTTTAAAGAAGCGCAATACAATATCCCGGCAAATTATTTACAACTGCAACAACTGTTTGAATCCATTGAAACAGGAGCCGCAGCCAACTTAGATCTTTTTTTAAAAGAAGCGGAATACAAATATTTTACGGGGATTCACAAACTGGTACATAAACCCGGGCTCTCATTTTTGGAACTTGCCGATATGCAGGTGATAAAGGGCGTATTAAAACTCGATGTATTCACCAACATCAAAAAACATATTGCAAAACACTTTAAACATCCATACTTACGCAGTTTATTGGAGTTTCCCGTATTGTTTCTTGGCGCATTGCCACGCAATACACCTGCACTCTACAGCCTTATGAATTATGCCGATATTAAATTGGGTACCTGGTATCCCCGGGGCGGTATGTACCAGGTGGTAGATGCAATGTACAAACTGGCAACAGAACTAGGCGTGCAATTTTTCTTTAATACCGAAGCAAAAAAAATTAATCCCCTTGAACACAATTCTACACTGGAAGTAACGGCAACCCGGCAAGAAAAAGTACAAAGAATAAATGCCCATGCCATAATTGCAAGCGCCGATTACCACCATGTTGACTCCGAATTATTAACTGATCAATACCGGAATTACAACCCAAAGTACTGGGATCGAAAAACGCTGGCCCCCTCCTGCCTACTCTATTTTATTGGCATTAATAAAAAATTAAAAAATATGGCCCATCACAGCCTGTTTTTTGATACCGATTTTGAAAAGCACGGCAAAGAAATCTATCAATACAAAAGCTGGCCCGAAGATCCCTTGTTTTATGTTTCCATTCCTTCGGTAAATGATCCTGCCGTAGCGCCGCAGGGTTGTGAAAATATGCTTTTCCTTGTGCCTGTTGCTGCAGGATTAACGGGGGATAGCGAAGCTTTACGAAACCGGTATTTTGATAAACTATGCTCCCGTTTTGAACAGGTTACCGGCAATAGCATTAAAAATGATATTTGTTTTTATCGAACTTATTCTATTGCCGATTTTACCACAGACTACCATGCCTTAAAAGGAAACGCATACGGGCTTGCCAATACTCTTAGGCAAACGGCAATTTTAAAACCCTCCATTAAAAGTAAAAAGATGAAAAACTTGTATTTTGCAGGTCAATTAACCGTACCCGGCCCGGGTGTTCCGCCGTGCATTATAAGCGGGGAAGTGGTGGCAAAACAGGTTATTAAAGATTTTGGAGAAACATGGAAATGATAAAAGATTTTGATGAGGTTTGCAACAAGTGCAGCAAAATTACAGCGGAGCAGTACAGCACCTCCTTCAGCCGTGCCATCAAACTATTGCACAGGGATTTGCGCTCCCCTATTTACAGTATTTATGGTTTTGTGCGCTTTGCCGACGAAATTGTAGATACCTTTCACCAATACAATAAACAGGAGTTATTACAAGAATTTAAATCAGCAACTTACAAAGCCCTAAATGAGGGTATAAGTTTAAACCCGGTTTTATACAGTTTTCAATATACGGCAAGCAAATATAATATAGAACACCGCCTTATAGATGCCTTCTTTNNGCAGTGCAGAAGTGGTAGGCCTGATGTGCCTATCGGTTTTTTGTGAAGGCAATTCAGAAAAATACCTGCAATTAAAAGATGCCGCACAATCCCTGGGCGCCGCTTTTCAAAAAGTAAATTTTTTAAGGGATATGCAAAATGATTTTCATCATTTAAACCGGATGTATTTTCCCGGCGTGGACTTTAATAACTTTACCCTCCAGGAAAAACAAAAAGTGGAAGCCGAAGTGGCTGCAGATTTTTGTAAAGCCTACCAGGGCATCATGCAATTACCCGTAAAAGCCAGGTTTGGCGTATATGTAGCTTATCTTTATTATTTTTCCCTTTTTAAAAAAATCCAAAAATCCAATCCTGAAAAACTCTTGCAAAGCCGAATTCGCATACCCAATTATTCCAAAGCGTTGATTGTATTTAGCGCCGGTTTTAAAAAACAATTTACCCTGTTATAATTTCCAGGAGGGTACCATGGAGCCGAAAAAAATAATTATTATCGGAAGCGGTATTGCCGGAATGGCCGCTGCAATCAGGCTCGCCGTTAATGGCCACCGGGTAACGGTGTTTGAAAAAAATGATACCTATGGCGGAAAAATAGCTTCTTTTGAAAAAGAAGGCTACTTTTTTGATTCCGGCCCATCCGTTTTTACCGAACCTGAAAATATTGAAGCGTTATTTCAACTGGCCGGTGAAAATTATACCGATTACCTGCGTTATGAAAAGCTTCCCGTAACCTGCAAATACTTTTTTGAAAACAACNNAATTTTACCCGGAATTGCAACAACTTTCCGGCGAAGATTTAATGCGTGTTAAACAATACCTGGCTAACGCCGAAAAACTCTACACCCATGCCGGCGCTATTTTTTTAAACAAATCCTTACATAAAATAAGCACCTGGTTTAATAAAGATATTCTATCGGTATTAAAAGTTACCCGGCTCTCCTATATTTTAAAAACACTCAGTAGCTATAACCAACAAAAATTAAAAAGCCCTGAAGTTCAACAAATTTTTAATCGCTATGCCACGTACAATGGCAGCAGCCCCTTTAAAGCCCCTGGAATGTTTAGCCTCATTCCTCACCTGGAGTTTAACCGGGGGGTATTTTATCCTTTGGGTGGAATGCAAAAAATTGCAGATGCGGTTTTTGCTCTTGCCCAAAAAACCGGTGTTCACTTTGAATTTAATGCCCCGGCGCAACGCATCATACATTCTGAAGGCAAGGCAAGAGGCATCGTAGCCCATCATCAAAACCATTTTGCCGATGCCGTGGTGAGTAATGCAGATATTTATGTTACCTATAAACATTTATTAGGCAACGAAGTAAAAAGCCAAAAAGTGCTAAAGGCCGAACGCAGCAGTAGCGCATTGATATTTTACTGGGGCATCCTCAAACCCTTTCCTCAACTGGATGTTCATAATATTTTATTTTCAAAAGATTATTATTCTGAATTCAAGCACCTGTTCCGTTTTAAAAATATAAGTAACGACCCTACCGTATATATTAATGTTACGTCAAAAAAAGATCCCGCACATGCCCCCGCTGGGAAAGAAAATTGGTTTGTGATGATTAATGCACCCTCCAATACCGGGCAAAATTGGGAGCAAATCATCGGCAATACCAAAAAAAACATTCTTCAAAAAATAAGCGGTATCCTTGGGGAAGATATAGAACCTTTAATTGAGTCCGAAACCATTTACGATCCTCTTACGATCGAAAAAAACACCGGCAGCTTTATGGGTTCTTTGTATGGCTCAAGTTCCAATAGTAAAATAGCAGCATTTTTGCGGCATCCCAATTTTTCCCGTTATGCAAAAGGGCTTTATTGCTGTGGCGGCACGGTTCATCCCGGCGGCGGCATTCCGCTTTGCCTTAAAAGCGCTAAAATCACCACCGAACTTATTGAAGCCGATTTTCGGAAACGCAAAAACCATTGAAAAAATATACCCGGCACGAGATTGCCAGCACCATAGCCATCGTTTTTCATGCCATTGGGCTTGCAGGGATTTTATTTTATGATAAAACCCTTTTTGCTTCTTTTACGGCATATCATATTCTTCTCATGTGCGCACTCTTACTTTACAGCCTTAAAAAATTAACCTTCCCCTTTATTGTTTTTTTAGTAGCCTGCTTTTTCATTGGGTATTTTGTTGAGTATATAGGCATTTCAACCGGTTGGCTATTTGGCAACTATACCTATGGAAATTCACTTGGAATAAAAGTTGAAGAAGTACCCTTAATTATTGGCTTAAATTGGTTTGTAATCGTTTATTGCTGCGGCATTACGGCACATACTATATACCGGAGACTGATTGGAAGTTTAGGTATGGAAAACGCCGTTCTAAAAAAGGGGTTGCATCATTTTTCGCTCGCTTTCGATACCGCACTGCTTGCCGTATTTTTCGATTTTATTATGGAGCCGGCTGCCATAAAACTGGGCTATTGGGAGTGGCAAAGTGGAATCATCCCCACATTTAATTATGCCTGCTGGTTTTTAATTAGCTTTATTCTATCGGCCCTTTTTCAAGGGTTCAAACTGGACAGGCATAATAAATTCGCCGTACATTTGTTATTAATACAATTCATGTTTTTTCTCATTTTGCGTACTTTTTTATGAGCCCTTTTTTATTCCTGCTGCTGGTTTTGGTAAGCTTTATGATTATGGAAGGCATCACCTGGCTTACGCATAAGTATATTATGCATGGCTGGCTATGGAAACTACATAAAGACCATCACCAGCCCAAGCCGGGTTTTTTTGAAAAAAACGACAGTTTTTTTTTAATATTTGCCATCCCAAGCTGGCTCAGCATTATGCTGGGCTTGCAACATAAAATGTATGGGCTGGCCGCCATTGGATTTGGCATTGCCCTATATGGCCTTGCCTATTTTATTATTCATGATGTAATCATTCACCAAAGGTTTAAATGGTTTTCCCGTAGTAATAACCGCTATATCAAATCCATTCGCCTGGCCCATAAAATGCACCACAAACATTTAGAACGGCATGATGGCGAAAGTTTTGGGCTGCTTTGGATAAACAAAAAGTATTGGGTAAAAAAATAAAATCAAGCTCACAAGCAGGTTGAATTCACACTATATATATTTTGCAATTCTTACCGCTTCTATTGCCGGCCCTCTATTGTTGAGCTTTGATAAAAAAGTGGCCTTTTATAAAAAATGGAAATACCTGCTACCGGCTATTTTTGTTCCTGCATTATTTTATATCATTTGGGATATCATTTTTACGCATCTGCAAATTTGGCACTTTAATGACCACTATATAGCCGGGTTAAAAATGGTTAACCTTCCTGTTGAAGAAGTGTTGTTCTTTTTTGTAGTGCCGTATTGCTGTATTTTTATTTACGAATGTTTGCGGTGCTATTTCCCAAAATTGAACAGCAGTACCCATTGGAATATTTATCTAAAAATTTTGGCCCTTTTCCTGCTTCTTACCTCAATGTTTTTTTATGATAAACGCTATACTTTTTTTTCATTACTGTTTTGTGGTATTGGCCTTTTGCTGGCCACTTCTTTAAGTAGTTGGAAAAAATACTTACCTGCCAAAACTTTTTGTTTATCTTTTTTAATCATTCTAATTCCTTTTTTAACGGTGAATGGCCTGCTTACTTATTTACCTGTGGTGGAATATAATCCCCGGGATATTTCCGGCATAAAGATTTACACGATACCCTTTGAAGATGTGTTTTATGGAATGTTGTTGCTGCTACTCAATATCCTGCTTTTTGAAAAATTCAGGAATAAAAAACAAACTCCTTAAATACCCGATTATTCAATTTATTCAGCGAAATTTGCTGTTCACTAAAAGGCTGCTGCCTGGATGAAATACCTTTTTTTGATATTACTGCCTTTTATCTCTATAAAAGTATTTAGCCAATGCACTACTCCTATAACGGCATTTCCATATAGTGAAGGTTTTGAAGCCAGTAATGGCGGTTGGCTCAGTGGCGGCGCCGCATCTGACTGGGCCTGGGGTACACCCGGCAAACCGGTAATTAGCACTGCGGGAGGCGGCACAAAATGTTGGGTAACCGGTGGTTTAAACGGCAGTTCCTATAACAATGGAGAAAGCGCCTGGCTGCAAAGCCCGTGTTTTAATTTTGCAGGTTTGCAATATCCGCAAATTACTTTTAAAATATTTTGGGAAACCGAACGCAGCTTTGATGGCTTGCAGCTCCAATACAGCCTCAACGGAGGAAGCAGTTGGCAGGTATTGGGCGCCTCTAATTCCAATAGCTGCACCGCTTCAAACTGGTACAATGAAGCTTCGGTAAAATATTTAGGTAATTCGGCCGGTTGGTCGGGCTCCACTTCCAGCAGCTGTTCCAGCAGCGGCGGTAGCGGCAGTTGGCTTACGGCAAGCCACAGTTTAACTTTTTTAGCCGGGCAAACATCGGTGATGTTCCGTTTTTTATTTGGCGCCGGTACCGTATGTAATGGTTTTGATGGTATAGGTATTGATGATGTTTTTATTGGCGAAGCGCCGGCAAATTCCAATACGCTTTCTAAACTATGCATCAGCGAAAAAGAAATTCAGTTTTCAGCATCAGCTAATTGCATTACCAATTATAGCTGGGATTTTGGTGATGCCGCTTCGTCAGGCAACACGTCAACTGCAGCATCTCCTTCACATATTTTTAGCGCTTCCGGCACATATACCATAACCCTTACAGCCACTTATGCTACAGGCCCACCTACTATCACAACCCTTACCGTAAATGTACTGGATGTGGTGATTAACAGCACATGGCCCGGAAGGTGCAATAATATTGCAGATGCAAC
>JRYE01007829.1_pt1 | contig 18756 bp, 16 predicted proteins | sample 235321 | NCBI WGS metagenome assembly JRYE01 (sample SAMN03074214, study PRJNA261473) | activated sludge metagenome | biome: Common Effluent Treatment Plant; feature: Wastewater; material: Activated sludge; isolation source: activated biomass in a lab-scale reactor treating industrial wastewater at... | reverse complement strand
TGATATCACCATCCACCAATTCGCAAATGGTTTTATAATGGTTCATTATAGCGGCTTCCCCTTTTACACCTTCTTTCGCCATTAGTGAAGGGTTGGTTGTTACACCATCTAAAATTCCCAAATCGTTTGCTTCTTTTATCTGAGCCAGATTGGCTGTGTCTAAGAAAAATTTCATGGAAAGCTATTTTGTTTAACCAATAAGTGAAGAAAAAAAGGCAGGCTGATTACATCGCACCGCTCAACCACCTACTCTTGCTGCCTTCCGGCCCTGGGAGGGTTCAGCAGGAGCTGGTCGTGTAAGACCTGCCGCTGCAAATATAAGGCAGCAACGGCAAACTGATTTTTGAAAATGGGAAAGCTATCTTTGGAAAACAGAATTTACACGGGTAAAACCCAATAACTCATCGGCTCGGGCGCCAAAGGGACGATAATAAACCATTATCATATAAGCATTATCGGTACCCCAGTAATTCCCTTCGGTATTCTCCAATGAAGGAGATACACCTGCCTCTTTTTTGTCGGTAAGTGTAACATAGGAATAGTTGTAATAGCCTTGTTTCAGAAAAATGGATTTTTCGTAAACACCCTTCTCTTCATTAAACAACATTTTGGAATCGACATTCAAATCGTAATTAGTAAGCTCGCCAAATAAATAAATACTACGTCCTTCAAATGCCCGATTGCTCGGTGGTATGAAGCTAAAATGCACCCAGGCATAATCGCTTTGCCAATATGGATTGGTACCATCATCATTTTGAAGTGTGTACAAGCCGTTTATATCCGGCATATAAATATAAACCTGATTGTACCGCTCTGCATCCGGCTTTACATAAATATCCGTTCGGGTTTTGCTGGTATCTACAATTTGCTGCACCCTGTCGGATCGCAACCGAAAACTTCTGAGATTCACCCAACGCCATTCCTTTCCTGCTGCAAAGGTTGTATTGCTTTCATCGCTATACTCATAATAGTTGCCTCTGAAAATGGTGGGCCGGTCTATTATTGAAGCTTCCTGCCAGATATAATTTTGAACGATTGCCACTTTTATATCTTGTGGCGATATGGAATTGATTTGCGCATTGGCCGTATTTACATTCACCTGTACTCTTTGATGTGTTCTTCCCAAATGACCATTGTAAGGTTGCATAACCTGTGCCGATACAGCCATTCTGTTATTGACTACCAAAAAACGCTTGGTAAAAGCAAGCTTTGAAGTATCGCTATTTAAATAAACCTTTAATAAATAATTTCCCGACCGTGTGGGTACCATGCTTCTTTCGGGCAATACCGCCAGATAATGTGTATAACGCGTAGGAATGATTGAAGAAATGCGATAGTTGGAAATACGATTGGATTGAAAACCTTTTATGTAATCAAATGCCTGAATATTGGCAGGGTTCCAGTCGGCATTGCATAATTGAAAAGTGTAATAATAATTTTTAATATCTCCGTCCAAATCATCAAAGTGCAACTCTATCTGATCATTGGAACCCAGATTCAAAACCGGATAACTATAAACATCTCCATACTTAAACAATTTAACGCTGTGAATATTGGGCTTATAAATATGATCCGGCAATTGAGACTGGCCGGCCAGCATCAGGCAAACAAATAAAGTAGTCAGCACATATTTCATTTGAAATTTTTGCATTGGAAAATGATTTATCTAAAATAGCTCAAAAAACGTGTCAAATCTTTTTAGCAACCTATTATTGTCTTAATTATTCAAAACTACAGACAATTATAAACTATTGAAGGTTGCAGGTTTTATAGCAAATCGTATTGCATTCAGCAAATCTAAAACAAGAGATGGTCAAAAGCCTTTTTCCCGTTTTATCATCCGCTTGTCAGTAGTGGCTACAGTAATCAGCGTAGCCGTAATGGTGATTACACTTTCATTGGTTAATGGGTTTCAGCAAACCATCAGTCAAAAAGTATTTAGCTTCTTAGGCCACATTCGCATTCAGGAAAAAGAACAGGCAAAAGCCATAATATCGGAAGAAACACCCATTTCGAAAAAAGATACATTGGCCGCTGAAATAAGGGCAATGCCCGGGGTGAAAAGTATCAGCCCTTTTTCCAATAAATATGCGATGTTGAAAACCAAAGAAGATNNAAGAAGATATGGAAGGTGCATTGCTAAAAGGCATCGACAAACATTACGACACTTCCCATATTCAGCCGTTTATCAAAGCAGGAAGATTTATTCAATTCAACGATAGCGGCTACAGTAAAGAAATCATGCTTTCTGCCAATACGGCCACCAAACTCAACTTGAAAGTAAACGATAAAGTATTGGTTTATTTTTTAAAGCCGGGCGATTCGCTTCGGTCTAAAGTGAATAAGCTTACCATTGCGGGAATATTTAAAACCGGTATTACAGAGTATGATGACCTGTTTGCCATTTGCGATTTAAAACTGGTACAATGGAGCAAAAAAGAATTAAGCACAGATAATATTGAAAATGAAATTGGCGGATACGAAGTTTTTTTGAATGACTATAAATCGATAGACAAAAAAGAAGATGAGATTTATAACCTCAATGATTTTCCCGATACCTGGGATGCCGTAAGTGTAAAAAACATATCACCCAATATTTTTGACTGGCTCAACCTGATGAATAAGAACCGAGATTTGTTAATTGGCCTGATGCTCATAGTTGCCATTATCAATATGATTACCTGCTTAATCATTTTCGTATTGGAACGTACCAAAATGACCGGCGTATTAAAAGCATTGGGTGCCAAAGACTGGACGGTACAAAAAATATTTCTTCGTCATGCTTTGATCATAACGTTGAGCGGTATTATACTGGGCTTATTACTGGCACTTGGTTTATTGTGGTTGCAACAAGCCACCGGCTTTATTCGCCTGCCTGAAGATGCCTATTTTATAAATAAAGCTGCCGTAAAAATTATTTGGTGGCAGGTAGGACTTATCTGTGCAGGCACATTTATTGTTTGCCTTTTGATTTTAATTATTCCTACCTGGCTAGTAAAAAAAATACAGCCGGTAAAAGCCATACAGTTCAGATAAAAAAAATCAGGTACTGATTTTTGTTACTGGCTTGTCAAGTGTGATAGCATTATACCCGCAGCCACAGCGGCATTGAGCGACTCTGCCTTTCCTTTTCTTTTGATGGTTAGTTTTACATTAGCCATTTCAAGCAATCTCGGGCTCACACCTTTTGATTCATTGCCTATTATAATAACACCTTCTTTAATTTTTTTATCTGATGTTACATCCATACCATCTAAAGCAGTTGCATAAGTACGAACCTCATTTTTTGCAGCCGGCAACCATTCGGCAAGATTTTTATATACTACGCCCACTCTTGCTATACTACCCATGGTCGACTGTACAACTTTTGGATTGTACAACTCTGCAGTATCGTGGCTGCACACAATTTGATGAACGCCAAACCAATCAGCGATTCGGATGATGGTGCCCAAATTTCCGGGATCCTGAATACCATCTAATGCCAGTACAATTTGATTCTTCAACTCAATGTTATCAGCCGCTTCAAATTGTTTTACCAGTGCAACTACTTTATTGGGTGTTGACAGTAATGAAATTTTTTCAAGCATCGCTTCGTCAACAGACACACAGTTAACTTGCTTCAGCAAATCACCGCTTTCTGCTATCCAATCAGCCGTTGCATAAACTTCCTGAACCTTTTGTGGTACTTCCTGCAAAAGTTCGGTTACCAGCTTGGGCCCTTCGGCCAAAAACATACCTTCCGATTGCCTGAATTTTTTCTGGCCTAAACTTTGAATATATTTGACTTTCGTTTTACTAAGCATATTCTAAATTTTATCATGCTATCAGGCCGGAATTTTCATGTTTCTTCCCTTTTTTGTGTAATCATTATTTTACTGATTACTTCCATTTTTATTTCATGCAACACCGTGTATGTAAAAAACTATCCTGCCCGTAAGCCATTCGTTTATGAAACAAATATCGACCTAATCGGTAATTTACCAAAAGACAGTGTAGATTTCATAAAATCAAAACTGCAAAACCAGCTTGATGACAGCCTGAAAGCAAGAACCGTAAGAAAACTAATTGCCAACTGGGGCTTCAACAGGCCCGTACTTGATAAACCTCCTGTTTACGATTTAGCGAGTGCTGAGCGTTCTGTTACCTATATGAAAGCACTCATGGTTTCACTGGGATATTTTAAAAGTGATATAAAATATAATACGAAAATTGATACCATAAATGCCGACCAACTTCAAGCCACCATACATTTTGAAGTAACACCCGGAAAAGCAGTTACCCTTGATTCCATACTTTATAATCTAAAACATGATGAGCTACAGCATATAACGCAGCAAAATATGAATGCCACCTATTTGCATAAAGGTTATCCTTTTGCCAAGGCTACAGTGTCCAATGAGTTTGACAGACTTTCCGGCCTCTATCAGAATAATGGATATATGCGATTTGGAAGAGATATGCTTCAAGGTGTATGGGATACCTTAAATCCTGCAATTTTCAATCCTACATTGGATCCATTTGATCAGATAGCCATGCTTGATTCAATTAAAAAAAGCAGAATAAGCCCCACGGCCAATCTTGAAATACGACTAAAACCCGGATACGACAGCACCAGGCTTACAAAATATTATATTCACGAAATCATCGTTTATCCTGAATATGGACAGGATTCCAATTATCATAACACAATTGTAAATGGAATTAATGTGCGGCAATCAGGTAATCTTTTCAAGCCAAGAATTTTTCCGCCGCATATTTTTATGTCGCAAGGAAGTTTATACAACCTTGACAGCATTAATAAAACCATCAATCATTTTAACCGTATGGGTGCCTGGCGATTGACTGAGGTTGAAAAAATATGGAGAGGACATCAGGACTCCGCTGATATTATTTTCCGACTGACGCCCGCTCAGAAATATTCTTTTACTGCTAATCTGGAAGGAAGCTATAATCAAAATGTAATTTCCGGCAATCTCGCCGGCTTTAGCATTAATGCACAAATTCAAAACAGAAATGTATGGAAACGATCTTACCAGTCCATTTCCAATCTTCGCTTCGGTATAGAAACCGGTAAAGACAAACTCACTAATGTAAAATTTGTACAAACCAAACAGATTAGTTTCAGCCATTCTATTTATTTCCCCAAAGCAGTTTTTTTTGAAAAAATCATGCCTCAAAAAATGAAAGAAAATGCCAGAACCATTTTTTCTTTTAACGCAGCTACTACGGAAAGAAGAGAATTACTCAATCTGGTAACACTGAATCTATCCTGGGCTTACGAGCTAAACTGGAAGAAAAGTATTTTGACTTTCAGGTTACCCAATATAGAATACTCATATTTGAAACCAAAGCCGCTGTTGCTTTCCTTATTTACTACCAATCCTGCATTGCGTTATATTTTTACAGATGGCTTCATTTCATCGGCCGGTGTAAGCTATACGAGAACAGGCGGGAAAAAGAAAAATGTAAATTTTTTCAGAGCAAATGCAGAAGCCTCCGGATTTGTTGCAGGATTAATAAAGCACAATAAATTTTTAGACTCAAACTTATACCGGTTTATAAAAGTAGATGCCGAATTTACCAGAAAAATCAGTTTTAGAAAATCAGCTATCGCCATACGAATTTTTGGAGGCGTGGGTTACGAATTTAACAGCACGGTAAATGAAAGAAAGAGAAATGGCCTACCCTTCTTTAAACAATATTTTGCCGGAGGCCCCAATAGTATGCGGGCATGGCAATTGCGCAAACTGGGACAGGGTTCCTCAATTAAAAGTTTTGAACAAGATCCTTTTCGCTATGGCGATGTACAATTGGAAGGAAATCTGGAATACCGTTTTCCTATTGCCAATATTTCAGGAACCAAAATAAATGGTGCCGCTTTTACTGACATTGGAAATGTATGGTTTTTAAAACACGCTACCGGGCGAGACAGCGCATCCGTTTTCAATGCCAAGAATCTATTTAAAGATCTTGCCGTAGGTGCAGGCATGGGATTAAGAATTGATTTTGGTTTCTTTGTCCTTCGTTTTGATTATTCTTATAAAGTAAAAGACCCCAGCCCTGATTTACTAAACAGTAACCTTCAAAATAAATGGTTCGGTTATAAACTGAGAAACGGCGATCAATTTCAATTAGGAATCAGTTATCCATTTATCCTTTAAGTAGTTTTATTTTTTCTTCAAAGTCAGCTATTGAGATAGCATTATCTACCTTGAATGTTCCAATGCGTGTACGGCGAAGACTGCTGAGATAACCTCCACAGCCCAAAGCAGCACCAAAATCATTTGCCAGACTCCTGATATAAGTACCCGTTGAGCACACTACTTTAAAATGCACAATGGGCAAATCGACTTGTGTAATCTCAAATTGCTTAATTGTAATTTTTCTGGGCTCCAGTTTTACTTCTTTGCCCTGCCTGGCCAGCTCATACACTCTTTTCCCATCAACCTTTATTGCAGAATGTGCCGGTGGTATCTGAAATATTTCGCCGGTAAATGGCTTTGTATTTTCCATCAACATTTCATAGGTGATGTGTTGAAAAGATTTATGCTGCACCGGCTCGCTTTCCAAATCATAAGTTGGTGTAACGGCGCCCAAAGTTATGGTTCCGGTGTATTCTTTTTCCTGGGCCATGAACTCATTAATTTTTTTAGTAAACTTACCAGTACATACTATGAGCAAACCTGTTGCCAACGGATCAAGCGTACCTGCATGACCTACTTTTTTTATCCTTATTAGATTTCTGATTTTTCTAACTGCATCAAACGAAGTCCATTGCAAGGGCTTGTCAATTAATAAAACCTGACCTTCTTCAAAAATGTTTTTGGGCTGCTCCATTCGGCAAATGTACTCCTTGCTTTTAAATTGATGTACGGGTTTTGAGTTCCAGATAGCGATTGATGGTATTCACCGTAAGATTTGCAGGAGTCGTAAGAATTGACAATATGCCGTTCTTATGAAGCTCTTTTACCATTTGCCTTTTCTCATACGCAAATTTTTCGGCAATGGTTTTAATATAAATACCTTCTAATGTTGTAGCTTGTTTTGATGTGATGGATTTTAATTCCGAATTTTCAAAAAACACCAGCAGCAATAAATGATAATGAGCCATTCTTTTTAATGCAGGCAATTCTCTGTTAAGACTCTCCAGCGATTCAAAATTGGTAAACAAAATCAACAAACTGCGGTTCGTAATTCTGTTTCTGATAACTGAGAAAAGTTTTTCAAAGTCCGGCTCAAGAAATGTGGTTTGCTGCCGGTATAATGATTCTAATATTAGATTCATTTGTGTCGGCTTCTTATCGGCGGGCAAAAAAGTGTCAATTTCTTTTTCAAAAGTGATAAGCCCTGCTTTATCCTGTCTTATCAATGCAACATTAGAAAGCACCAGCGAAGCATTAATGGCATGGTCCAATAAAGTGAGATTATCAAAAGGCATTTTCATTACCCTGCCTTTATTAATCAGACAATAGACCTGCTGGCTTCTTTCATCAGTAAAACTATTGACCATCAGATTACCTTTTCGTGCCGTGGCTTTCCAGTTGATGGTTCTATAATCATCGCCTCTTACATAATCTTTTATTTGTTCAAACTCCAGGCTATGCCCTATTCTTCGTATTTTTTTTACGCCGGCTTCTTGCAGGCGGTTACTTACAGCCAGCAATTGATAGCGGCGCATTTGCACAAATGATGGATACACTTTTACTGTATGCTGAGCAGGAAAAATATATCTCCTCTTTACAAGACCCAGAGGAGCCTGCACATACACATTAATATCATGAAAAACATATTCTCCCCTTGTAACCGGCCTTAGCTTATACTCAAGCATAGATTTGCCTTTGGTTTCCATGCGCAATTTTCGCAGCCATTTTCTTTCCTGAAACTGTGCCGGCAGTTCATCAATTACAGAAATATTTGCAGGGAAATGGTAATGATTTTGAAACAAGAGTATTACTTTATTATCGTCGCCCATACTGAAACGGTCCGGCAACCATCTTTCGGCTTTTACACCATTCTTTATGCTATAAATAAGCAATGTATCTACAACCAATGCCAAGCCCAACAAGATTAATATAAGCACACCTATACGAAACCAGGGTGGCAAAAAATAACTGGCAACAAATACAACGGCAGCTGCTGCTGCTATGTAATAGATAATATTATTTATGTAGAATGATTTTCTCAAATTAAAAAATATCAATACTAACGTGGCACATCCATGCTATGTACAATTTGCTTTATCACTTCATCCTCGGTTATTCCTTCCATTTCTTTATCAGGCGAAAGAATAATGCGGTGACGCAGCACCGGTGTTGCTACCGAAAGAATATCATCAGGCGTTACAAAATCTCTGCCCTGCATAGCCGCAGTTGCTTTTGATGCATTCATAAGAGCCAATGAAGCACGGGGCGATGCGCCCAGATAAATGGACTTGTGATTTCTTGTCTGACTTACCAAACGGGCTATAAACTGCAACAGTTTTTCTTCTATTATCTGATTTTTAATTTGCTGCCGCAAAGCGATTACCTGTGCTGCCTTCAATACCGGCTGTATCGTTTCCAATGCCGAACGATTTCCCATACTATGAAACTGCGATAACATATTCGCCTCTTCAGCTTCTGAAGGATAAGGAACGGTTATTTTAAAAAGAAACCGATCCAGTTGTGCTTCGGGCAATCGATAAGTGCCCTCCTGCTCCACCGGGTTTTGTGTGGCCAAAACCATAAATGGTGAAGCCATTGCATAAGTTTTGCCATCAATCGTTGCCTGCCTTTCTTCCATAATTTCCAGCAGTGCCGATTGTGTTTTCGCCGGTGCACGGTTTATTTCATCCACTAATACTACATTGCTAAAAACGGGGCCTTTTCTAAATTCAAATACCGCTTCCTTTGGATTAAAAACAGGCGTACCCAATACATCGGATGGCATTAGATCTGGCGTAAATTGAATGCGGGAGAAACCTGCATCCACACTTTTTGCCACCAGTTTCGCCGTAAGTGTTTTGGCCACTCCCGGTACACCTTCTATCAGTACATGGCCATCGGCAAGCAAGGCTGTTATGATAAGTTTCACCATTTCATCCTGACCAACAATAATTTTCTTAATCTCATTACGGATTGAACTAACGGCATTGCTCAACTCTGTTAAATCGGTACGTTCTTGAAAAATTTGCTCTTCCATATATTACAATTTGCGACAGCAATGTAGCTGTCTGATGATTTATCCGGTTGTGTTATAAAAAATTTCTAACTGATTATAAAATTGAATTAACTGCGCTGGGTTTATATTTGTTTCCGACTCAAAACTATTGATAAAACTGATGATCTCATTTGTATTGTAAGCCTCAGCACCCGATTTTTCCAATAACTTATTTACAAATGTGCTGTCCAGATTTCCGGTGGGCAATTTATACTTACTCCTTACATGATCCAGAAAAAAAGAGGCCATCTTTCTGCATAGATTCTTATGATCGGCTTTATCAAAATACAACCTGCCAATCGTTTTTACAAAATCAAGCGAATCATTACTTGGTTTTTTAACTATTGGGATATAGCGTTGTTTGCGACGCATATTCAATAAAACATACAACAACAAAATGGCAGCAAGCACCACAAAGGCAGCTCCAAATGATTTATCGCCATTTGCATTCTGTACATTCATAAGTGCAGAAAGCCAACCTCGTTTGCTTTCATTATTATTGCGATTTGCCTGGCTGCGGTTCTCTTTTTTCAACAAATAATATTCATCCCACACGACTCGTTTTACATCAGGCCTGATGAGTGAGAGAGCTTTTTCATAGTAATCAACATTATCGCCATACAATAAAAAATAATTGGTAAATGCAAAAGGGTCGGTATGTACATAGAAATTGCCATGCCCGGCACGTAGCCTTATAAAGTTTGGTTGAGAATTTTGATTGTACCCCAATACTTCCGTTAAAGCTTTGTCAAACGAAGAAAAATAATTGCTACTGGTTCTGCCGGGATAATTAAACTGTTTTGGGTTGCCAAATAAAGAATTATTCAAATTCAGACGCAGGCTGTCATCAAGATATTCGGCCGGCCGCAATAAAGAATTATAAGAGCCGGTAATTTCACAGCTCATCATTTCTTTTGCAATAGATGAAAAATATCCTGAAGCAATAAAAACATCGTTTCCGTTTTCTGCAAATGTTACCAGTTTTTTCATTTCAGTTTCATCGGCAATAAATCGGGTACTGAGTATAATCAATGCCTGCTTGTCTTCGTATTTTGATAAAGAATCCCAGTAACCTGGTTCATACTTATTCTCAGAAATAGTTGCCCCAGGAAAAATATATTTTAAATCCTGATAAGCTACATAACTGCCATACGGAATTTTATCTTGCTTATTCAATGTAATGCTTTCATCAAGTGTTTTTTTATTGGGCTTGGATGAGCCGGTTGCAAGCAGCAATACTATAGCGCCCATCAAAAAAAGGCCAAACAGATATGGAATATATTTATTCAATACTTAGTGTATCATTTTATTAAATTGATTAAAATCATTCTTCACGATTTGGTAAGCTGCAGGTTGTACATCAAACTGGCCATACCAGCTATACTCGTAGCTACGGGTAACTTTAAAAAATCCATTATAATAACCCGTTGGCTGCAATTGCATCAGATAATCAAAATTGGTTTTATCCTGCTGGTAGTTGATAATTTTTTTTTCAGCCATAATCTTCAACATTCTCAAAAACATCAAACGTATGGCCAACCTGTAATTGCCGGCCAGTTCTGCTTTCTCCAATTCTTTATTATAATTGATTGCAAAAATATCTTCGGTATTGAGTGATGTTTCATTTCCATTAACAGCAGATATATCTTTTTTTCTAAACAACCTGATGCCGCTGTTCATCAAATACCAAATAACTGCTGCCGCAAATACGCCAATAATAATAATCCACAATAAAGATTGAAACCATCTTTGCTCTGTCCAGCTGTCAGTCTCTGTATGATTTGTATTTGATTTTTTTGCCGATGTCTGCTTCACCCCTTTCGCATACCAGAAAGCTTCGTCTTCTTTCATCTTTTTTATAGATAGTGGAGTGACTTTTCGTTGCACATAAGGCGAATCATAATGATAATAGCTTTTATCATTAAAATAATAATTATAGTCAACTTCATTTGGAGGAGCTGCTATCACAGATTCGGTAGTATCATCTATAACAACCGTGTTTTTATTAATTTCCGGCAAACTGTCGGCAATATCAGTATTGCTTCCATCTTGTGCACATAACGATTGACTCGCCATCAGCAATGCAGAGAAAAATAAGAAACCTAAGTAAAAATTGGATTTAAACATCAACACTGTTTACACCTCCTCTTCTTTTAATTGTTCCGCAAATCGTTTTCCCAACCTGTATGGATAAACAACGAAATAGCCAATAACAAAAATGGTAGATAATAAAACGACCAGGGCTGTAAACCAAGGAAAGTTGTACCCGTTGATCGTAAAAGTAAGCCCTTCATTATTATAAAGCCGGGTTACAAACCCTTCAAAAATTGCAGCCACTGCAAATACAGGCAATAAACCAATCATAATTTTTGCACCATCCTTTGCACCCTGCTTCAGTGCATCAATTCGCTTAATGGTTCCCGGAAATAAAAAACTTTTTCCAAGTATAAGTCCTGCTGCACCAATAAAAACAAATCCGGTAATTTCTAATGTACCATGTGCAAATACAACCAGCCAAAAACTACCACCCAGGCCATGCATAGCAAACAACTGATCAAACGAACCTACCATTACGCCAAACTTTCCCATATTGTATAATGCAGGCAAACCGAATGCAATACCGGAAGCAAAATCTCTAAGTGCTACCAAAATATTATTAACCATGATACCCAGCCACACCGCAACAGAGCTGCCGCCCTCATAAATTCCAAAAGGATTGCCTGAGCGGATTCTGTCCTTTGTATCCTCAATATAGCCATCGCCACCGGCTCCCAGCATTTGCCCCATCAAATCTTCATCATGCTTTGCCAGAAAAAAACCAATGATATAAAACAGCGCAAAAAAGGCAAATGAAAAAATAATGACTTTATAATGCTTTCGAATGGTAAGCGGCAAATCATATTTCCAGAAATTGACCAGCTTATTGGATTCCTCTTTTCTGTTATGATAAATATCGAGATAAATATTAGAAGCCTGTGCATTGATGTAGCCGGTTACTTTACCTGTGGGGTAAAATGTTTTTGCATAAGCCAGATCATCCACCAACTGTACAAAATCAGAAGCCATTTCATCAGGATCGTCTGATGGCATGTGTTGAATGCGTAACCAGCGGTCTTTATTCTTTTTAATAAACAAGGCTTCTCTCACCAAAAAATATTTGATTGTAAAATAATAGTTTTTTTAACTGAATGTTTCAGACCATGCAGAATTATTTGATAAAAATTCCTGTATTTTGTTGCGGGTAAAGAAAAACAATGCCGACGATAAAAGTTCCAACCAATTTTAATATAGAAGTAGAATTTGAAATCCCCGAATTCTACAAGCGTTTTATTGCCCTGCTTATTGACTGGATTATTCTTATTTTCTACACAAAAATTGCATCCGAGATATTGAATTCGGCTGCCATACAAACGCCTTATGACAGCGATTCATTTCAAAGCCTGAATTGGCTGGCTATCGCAATACTTTTCGGTCCGGTTCTCATTTATTTTCCTTTTTTAGAAATAACCATGAATGGGCAAACTATAGGTAAAAAGGTAATGAATATACAAGTGGTAAATGAAAATGGTGGCAAGGCCAGCATCAGTCAGTTATTAATAAGATGGCTGGTGCGAGAAATATGGTTTATCTTTTTATTTCAAATGGGACAATATTATAGTGCAACGGGCAATAAACTTGAGTCCACTTTCTTGATTATGGTTGTGCTGGGTTATTTTATTACGGATGTTATACTGGTTATCTCATCCAAAAAAGGGCAACGACTTGGCGACCTGCTGGCCAATACAATTATTATTGACATTAGAAAAAGAGGCAACATAGAAGAAACTGTTTTTCAGGAAGTATCCGAAAGTTATGTTCCGGTATTCCCAGAAATAATGAAGCTGAGCGACCGGGATATCAATGCCATTAAAACCATTTTGGAAACATCCAAAAAGAAAAACGATTATTACATGGCCGAATCGGCTGCCGAAAAAATTAAAGCACATTTGAAAATTGAAAGAGATATGTCGCCATTCGATTTCCTGGATACTTTGCTCAAAGATTATAACTTTCTTTCCACCAAATAATTTTTATTCATCCTCAATCTCAACCTCAACCTCTATCTCATCCTCAATCTCATCCTCAACCTCATCCTCAACCTCAACCTCAACCTCCTTATAAACCCGTATCTTTGCCGCTTCATTTTTTTGTTCAGGCTTTACTATTTATTTTATGAGTAAGAAAGGGAAAGTGCTTGTGGCCATGAGCGGTGGTATTGACAGTACCGTAACCGCACTCATGCTTCATGATGAAGGTTATGAAGTAGTAGGCATTACTATGAAAACCTGGGACTATGCTGCCAGTGGCGGAGGAAAAAAAGAAACCGGTTGCTGCAATCTGGATTCATTTAACGATGCACGTCAAGCTGCTGTTGAGCATGGCTTCTCTCATTTCATTCTCGATATCAGAGATGAATTCGGTGATTTTGTAATTGAAAATTTTGTTGAAGAATATCTGGCCGGCCGCACGCCCAATCCCTGTGTACTTTGCAACACTCATATCAAATGGCGGGCATTATTAAAAAGAGCCGATGCCCTTGGGTGCGACTTTATAGCCACCGGACATTATGCAAAAATAAGACAACATGATAATGGCCGTTTTGTAGTAAGCAAAGCCATTGACGATACCAAAGACCAGAGTTATGTATTGTGGGGATTGCAACAAGACCTCCTCAGCAGAACTTTGCTGCCGCTGGGCCCCTATCGCAAAACCGANNTGATAATGATTATCGCGGATTTTTAAAAAGAAAAGTACAAGGCCTTGAAGAACGCGTAGCCGGCGGAAATTTTATTGATCGTAATGGAACCATACTTGGCAAGCATAAGGGTTATCCGTTTTATACCATTGGCCAACGCAAAGGACTTGATATTGCATTGGGTCGCCCCGTTTTTGTTACTAATATCAATCCGCAAACCAATACCGTTACATTAGGTGATGAATCAGATTTGGAACAAAATGAAATGATGGTTTCAAAATTGAATTTGATAAAATACGAAACCATTACTTCAGGCATGGAAGCCGTAACCAAAATCAGATATAAAGATCCCGGCAGTCTATCCAATCTTTATCCCGAAAACGGAGCTATGAAGATTCGCTTTTATGAAAATGCAAAAGGCATTGCACCCGGACAAAGCGCTGTTTTTTATGAAGGCGAGGATGTGCTGGGTGGCGGTATTATTCAACGAGGCAGTCTTATTGATTTTAAGTGATGATTTTTCCAGCTATTAGCATAATTTTCAAACAATAATCTATTTTTTTGGTCGTTTTTATTCAGGGGCTTTCAAACCCCGTTTTTTGTTTGTAGTTTTAGGCAGCCAACCATCCGTTACCATTGTCTTAAAACTAATAAACAGCAAAAGCGAAAAACCACTTATGAACTTATTTTCTAAAACCAGCCTTTACTTTACAATATGTATATCTGTTTTCGTTGCATCCTGCAATGAGAAAGAAGTATATACCACCGACAGTCTTCAGGATTATTTCAAAATGATCAATGGCAAGTATATTACTTACCGATTAGACTCAATGGTGTTTACCAATTTTGGACGCAACACCGAAATTCATCGCTATCAGGTAAAAGATGTTGTAGATGCACAGGTGACTGATAATTTAGGCCGGCCGGCTTTTCGTATTTTCCGTTATATCAGAGATTCCGCCGGACTACAAGCCTGGCAGCCTGCGAGTCTTACATACACCGTTACCTTACTTCCCGATCAGGCGGAAGTAAGTGAAAATAATCTACGGTTTATAAAAATGCATCTTCCGGTAAGTGATGGCTACAACTGGAAAGGAAATAAATTTTTACCCACAGGCAACTGCCCCGGCTCTACCGGGCCATATTGCGAGTTGTATAGCTTCAGCAACGATGATAATATGCCCGACTGGGATTATAGATTTGATGGCGGCTTGAATTCATTCTCTTACAGAAGCAATAACTATACAGATGTTATTTCCATTGAGCAGGCCGATGAAGTTTTCAATGTACCTATAACTGTGCCTACTGCTTACGCATCTAAATCAAGATCGGTTGAAAAATACTCAAAAGGTGTAGGAATGGTGTATCGTGAATATGAAATGTGGGAATACCAGCCCAATACAGGCGGTTCGGGCGGACCTTACAAAACCGGCTTTGGTATTACGATGTGGATGATTGATCACAACTAACAACTATCAATTTTTTATTTTTGCTGGCAAAATGGGAATCTCCATGAAAAAACTGTTTTTTCTGACATTGCTTTCATTGTTATTTATTGAAAATATAAATTCACAGCTTAATCGTTATATAGTAAAATTTAAAAACAAAGGCGGTAGTGGATATTCATTTTCCAATCCGCTGGCTTACTTATCTCAAAGGGCAATTGACAGAAGAACACATTATGGAATAGCAATTGATAGTACCGATTTACCGGTTACACCCACTTATATCAATCAGGTAAAAAGCGTTTCCAATGTTACCTTATTAAATGTATCCCGTTGGCAAAATGCCGTTACAATACAAACAACAGATGCTGCGGCCATCACCACTATCAATGGATTTCCATTTGTACAAAGTGTAAATGGAATAGCTTCAAGAAATAATAATAATGTTCTTGGCCAAAATAAATTTGAACAGGAAGAATATACAAGGCCACCTGCTCCATCAGCACAAAGAATACAAGCTGATTATTATAACTATGGTACTAATTCATACAATGAAATCCAATTGCACAACGGAGCGTTTATGCATAATATCGGATTGAGAGGACAAGGTATGCAGATAGCTATGCTGGACAATGGATTCAACAACTATCTGACATTAAAAGCATTTGATAGTGTAAATGCAGAAAACCGGGTTTTAGGCACTTGGGATTTTGTTGCCCGCGAAGCGAATGTAGCAAATGACGGAAGTCATGGTATGAATTGTTTTTCTATTATCAGTGCAAATATTCCCGGGCAATTTATAGGCAGGGCACCCAAAGCAAGTTTCTGGCTTTATCAAACGGAAGACAATACCAGCGAATATCCCATTGAGGAATTTAATTGGGTGTGTGGTGCGGAAAGAGCTGACAGTTCGGGTGCTGATGTACTTTCATCATCATTAGGATATAACACTTTTGACAATGCTTCTTTAAATTATACTTATGCGCAAATGGATGGCAATACTACCATTGCCGCAAAGGGTGCTGACCTTGCAGTAAAAAAAGGAATATTGGTCTTTCTTTCAAATGGCAATGAAGGAAATAATCCCTGGCATTATTTAGTTACCCCATCTGATGGGGATAGTGTTATTGCCGTTGGAGCTGTAACCGCTACGGGTGTAGTAGGTGGTTTTTCCAGTTATGGCCCTTCGGGTGATGGACAAATAAAACCAGATCTGGCATCGGTAGGTGTAAGTGCTTTAATACAAACTACGGGCAATACAGTGGGCATGGGAAATGGCACTTCCTTCGCTTGCCCCAGCATGGCCGGGCTTGGCACTATTTTATGGCAGGCATTTCCTGAATATAATAATATGAAAATTCGTTCTGCTCTCTGGCAATCGGGTAGTAAATACACTTCGCCTGATGACCGGATTGGTTATGGTATTCCAAATATGAAAACTGCATTTTCTATTCTGCTCACAGAATTTGCTACATCAACTTCATCTGTAAATTCATGCAACGCCACCATCAACTGGACATCAAAAGATGTAGCTGCCATGCGTTATGAAATAGAAAGAAAAAATCCCGGCGAAATAAATTATTCAAAAGTGGGGGAAGTAGCAGCACAAGCCGGCGATGTACTTGCCATCAGAAACTATCAATACAATAATACAATTATCAGCCCTACACCCGGAATCGTTTCATATCGTATCCGTCAGGTAATAGATACCAATGCTGCCAGTTTCACTGCTGTTTATATTGATACAACAAATGTAACCATCAGCAGTGGATGTTTTGCTACGGGTACAGGCGGCACAGGACAAATAGCGGAAAGAATAACCTTGCAACCCAATCCTGTTTCAAATACAAATACAAACCTGTCTATTGAAACGCCTTATGCAATTAGCAATATGCCTGTAATAATATATGACAGCAAAGGCGCACAGGTTATGCTTATACAATCTTCAAAAACATCTGGCAAAAAGATAATAGAAATAAAAACCGGTCGTCTTTCAAAAGGAAAATATTATATCAAAGTGTTGAATGGCACTAAGACATTCGGTACGGCTACATTCCTGGTGCTTTAATAGTTTTTAAGATTTGACAACACATAAAGATTGTGTGACATTATTTTGGAACACCATTGAAAATTGTTAATCCGCATAAGGTGTAAAGCCAAAAGCCCCTATTCGGTGTTTTGTTCTTGTATTGCTACTAATACATTTTCTCCATCAAGGTTTTTTTCTACAACCAAAACGTAAGTACCTGGCGTAAACTCCCAAACTTCATCTTCAGGGTCATAAATATCAATCCCTCCAACTTCATATAAATTGTCTTCTATTTGAAAGGATGGTACTGGTCTATATACTTTAGTGCCTTCTTCTAATAACTGGATATAAATATTCTTTTCCATAGAGCATAATATTTAAATCCAGGACCTCCTACGTGTAGAAGCTCCGTTGTTACGTTATCAACAACTACAGATTGTCCAGTAGTTGGGTGCACATATCTTGTTGCTGAATTGGCTTTGTTTACCATATTAACCGCATCAAAACTTTTACCTTTTGTCACTGCCTCTGTAATTTGTTCAGCCGTCCATCCTCGTTTAGATAATTGTCCTGTCCATTTAGCTTCTGTCTTGAATGTACCATAAACCCAACTACTTACCCCCTTAGCGACTTTCTATACTCTTCTCAAAAATGAACAAAGAACGAATCCGCTTCCTCTCCTTCATCAATCATTTTTATATCCAAATTACAAAGGCTATCAATAGCCATTTTTGCTTCCACCTCTCCCCATTTTTCGTTTTTTAATTTTTGTATCAATTCACTTTCAGAAACAATAATTCTGTCTCCTTCAATTATTTTATTTTCAGATATAAAATCACACAACAATTTCACGTTAGAAAGTTCTGTTTCGCTAAAATTTTCTTTGAATACAAAATCTTGCCTTTCGTCATCATCTATCCACCCTACAATTCCAAATATTTTTTCACCGATGATTTTATAATCTTCAATTCTTGCCTTGAATAATTTGAAAAAAGATTCCAAAAACTTAATTAATAAAAGACGTTCCATTTCTTAATCCTTTTACTTATTCACCTAACCAAATATGTCTACTACCTACTTTACTTCCCAAGCCTTCTACTTGAACGTGTGGCTTCAAAATTTTACCCTTTACTGGATTTATGTCATACCTTAATTTTCCACCATACTGTTCAGTTAGTTTTTCAAACTGTTGTAATTCTGTTTTTGTAAGTTGGGAGCCAGGCTTTGATAACTGTTGAACAAGCGACTTAAATTCCTTTAATGACCCTGCTTGAATCTTACTTACCCCCTTAGCACCACCCACCCCAAATTTAATACTTCTTAACCAGGAAAATAATTTCCCGAGTTTT
>JRYE01005695.1_pt1 | contig 18864 bp, 16 predicted proteins | sample 235321 | NCBI WGS metagenome assembly JRYE01 (sample SAMN03074214, study PRJNA261473) | activated sludge metagenome | biome: Common Effluent Treatment Plant; feature: Wastewater; material: Activated sludge; isolation source: activated biomass in a lab-scale reactor treating industrial wastewater at... | reverse complement strand
CCCTCTTGGCACAGGTCCGGCTGACGATTGCATGGCCATGCAATCGTGCACCACTGCCGGAAGCTACACGGCACTACAGGTGTTCATGTAGGGCAAGGACCCTCTTGGCCCATGTGAGGCTGACAGTTGCATGGCCATGCAATCATGGCGAGCCCATTCCACAGAAGGCGTGTGGAACACTGTGGCGCCCAGGGAAAGCCTTTTCATAGCCGCACAGGAAGACAGTTGCATGGCCATGCAATCGTGGCGAGCCCCCCGACGGCCTCCATATCGCCCCCCGCCCCATCAAGCAAACTGCCCCAAAAATCCGCTTTGTTCAATACTTCCACAGGCCCCTTCTGCGCTGGGGTTAAATTCGCACACAGTTCCCCGGCCATGACAGCACCCTCCACCTCCACCGCCAGCAGCACCTCCGTAAAAGAACTCCAGTCCATTGCCAGCCAAGTACGGCGGGACATCGTGCGCATGGTGCACGCCTGCCAAAGTGGTCATCCCGGCGGATCGCTGGGCTGCACCGATTATATGGTGGCACTGTATTTCCATGTTTTGCGGCACGACCCGGAAAACTTCACCATGGACGGCATCGGTGAAGACCTCTTTTTCCTCAGCAACGGCCACATCAGCCCGCTGTTCTACAGTGTGCTGGCCCACAGCGGCTACTTCCCCCTGGAAGAGCTGAACACCTTCCGTCGGCTCAACTCCCGCCTGCAAGGCCATCCCACCACGCACGAGGGCCTGCCGGGCGTGCGCATCGCCAGTGGCTCGCTGGGCCAAGGACTGAGCGTGGCCGTAGGTGCGGCACTGGCAAAGAAGCTCAATGGAGACCCTTCGCTGATCTACTCGCTCCACGGCGACGGCGAGCTGCAGGAAGGGCAGGTATGGGAGGCCGCCATGGCCGCCGCCGGCAAGAAGGTTGACAACCTGATCTCCACCGTGGACTGGAACGGTCGCCAGATCGATGGCGACGTGGATGACGTAATGCCCTTGGGTGACCTGCACGCCAAGTGGACCGCCTTTGGCTGGGAGGTGATGGAGATGGAGGGCAACGACATGGCATCCGTGCTGCAGGGCCTGGAGCAGGCGAAGGGCCTAACGGGCAAGGGCAAACCCGTGATGATCCTGATGCGCACCGAGATGGGCAAGGGCGTGGACTTCATGGAAGGATCCCACAAATGGCACGGCGTAGCCCCGAACGACGCGCAATTGGAAGCCGCGTTGAAACAGCTTCCGGAAACGTTGGGCGACTACTGACCCCGGCATCGTGGCGAACCTCCCATGGATCCGGCACGCTTTTGCATGGTTGCACGTTATGCACCTTGACATGCGCACGGTTTCCATATCGGCCCGCGATCGCACACGGACCGGCTTCCAGCGATCCAGGTTCACCTTCCTGCTGTTCCTCCTGCTTCTACTTCATGCCGCCCCTGCATCCGCGCAACAGGGCGAGCCTCCCCGCCTCACGCGCATCCTCTTCGTGATGGATGCCAGCAACAGCATGAACGCCTTTTGGGGCAACGAGCCGCGGATCAACGTGGCGCGCCGGGTCTTGTTGGAATCCTTGTCACCCCTGGAGGGCATGCCTAATTTGGAGCTTGCCCTGCGCATTTATGGCCATCAAACGCGCATCGAACCGGGCAAGCAGGACTGCGACGACACCAAGCTGGAGGTGCCCTTCGGGCCCGGCAACGCACAAGCCATCCGCAACAAGATGAACGAAGTGCGCTGCTTGGGCACCACCCCCATCGCCCGTTCGCTCGAGCGTGCCGCAGGCGATTTTCCCGACAACAAGGCCCGTAACGTCATCATTCTGGTAACCGACGGCATTGAGGCCTGCGATGAAGACCCCTGTGCGGTGAGCCGTGCGCTGCAGGCCAAGGGGATCATCCTCAAGCCATTTGTCATCGGCATCGGTATTGATGAGGCCAACAAGTACAGCCTGAAGTGCGTGGGCAACTACTTCGATGCCGGCACGCCGGAGACCTTTGACCGCGTGATGCGCATTGTGATCGACCAAGCCTTGGGCACCACCACCACGCAACTGCTGCTGCTCACCGACGACGGCAAACCCACAGAGACCGACGTGCCTGTCACCTTCTACGACCAGCGCACCGGCGAGGACCGCTACGACTTCGTGCACACCATGAACCTGCGCGGCGTGCCGGACACCCTGCACATCGACCCGGTATACACCTACCGCATCGTGGCCCACACCATTCCGCCCAGTGTGAAGGAGAACGTGGCGCTGGAGGCCGGGCGCAACAACGTGGTGGCGTTGGTGGCCGGGCAGGGTTCTTTGGAATTGTTCACCGAAGGTGCCGTCGCGGCGGAAATCCCTGTACCCTGCATCGTACGCAAGCAGGGCGAGGGCGCCACCCTGAACGTGCAGGCCATGAACAGCCGCCAGCTGTACCGCACCGGCACCTACGACCTGGAAGTGCTTACCCTGCCCCGCCTCCTCATTCCCAACGTGGTGGTGAAGCAGGGCACCATCACGCCGGTGGGCGTTCCCCGCAGTGGCATACTGAACGTGGTGGCAGCCCAAGCCGGACCGGGCGCCATCTTCCAGAAGAAAGGCAACGAGCTGGTGTGGGTGGTGGACCTCGATCCACGCGTGCCCCGCAACCAGTTCAAGCTGCAACCCGGAGACTACCGCGTGATCTTCCGTCCGGGCGGCGCCCGCGAAACCGCCTTTTCAGTGGTGAAAGATGTCTCCATCGCAGGGGGAAGGGCCGTTCATGTGGAACTTTGAGCAATGCCTTTTGAACGGACCAATGAACAAGGTGCACGCAAGCCGATGCCCCCGACAACATGCAACTGCCACGTGGCCAATTACTGATCCCCTCAACCCATGACCACCTATCCCGTACTTGACAAAAAAGACACCCGCAGCGGCTTCGGCGAAGGCTTGCTGGAGGTGGGCAAACAAGATGACCGCGTGGTGGCGCTCTGCGCGGACCTCACCGGCTCCTTGAAAATGGATGCCTTCGCCAAGGAATTTCCCGACCGCTTTTTCCAAGTGGGCATTGCCGAAGCCAACATGATGGGCATGGCCGCCGGTATGACCATCGGCGGCAAGATCCCCTACACCGGCACCTTCGCCAACTTCAGCACCGGCCGCGTGTACGACCAGGTCCGCCAAAGCATCGCTTACAGCGGCAAGAACGTGAAGATCTGCGCCAGCCATGCGGGCCTCACCCTCGGGGAAGACGGGGCCACCCACCAGATCCTGGAGGACATCGGCCTGATGCGCATGCTGCCCGGCATGGCCGTGGTGGTTCCGGCCGACTTCAACCAGACCAAGCAGGCCACCATGGCCCTGGCCGACCATGAAGGCCCCGTGTACCTGCGCTTCGGCCGCCCGAAATGGCCCGTGTTCATCCCGGCGGACATGCCCTTCGAGATCGGCAAGGCTCAAGTGCTCAGCGAAGGCACGGACGTTACCCTGATCGCCTGCGGGCACCTGGTCTGGAAGGCTTTGGAAGCCGCAGCGGAACTGGAGAAACAGGGCATCCATGCCGAGGTGATCAACATGCACACCATCAAGCCACTGGACGAAGAGGCCGTGTTGGCCTCGGTGGGCAAGACCGGCTGCGTGGTGACCTGCGAAGAGCACAACCGCTACGGCGGCCTAGGAGAGGCCGTGGCCCAGGTGCTCACCACCCACCATGGCGTACCGCAGGAGTTCGTGGCCGTGAACGACAGCTTCGGCGAGAGCGGAACGCCGGAGGAACTCCTGAAAAAGTACGGCCTGGATACGCCTGACGTGGTGGCAGCGGCACGGCGGGCCATCAAACGGAAGTAGCTTCGGCCTTTCACACCTCACGAACGACCATGGGCAGATCCAGAATGACCGACGGCTTTCGCCTGCCCCAGGCGATACCCCTGATGGAGAAAGCCATGGAGATCCGCGAGCTGGTGGATCACATCCTGGAAGCCGCACCGGAAGAAGGCGCCGACCTGAACGACGGGACGGATGAAAGCAACAAGCGCCGGGAATTCGAACGCGAAGCGCTCAAGGACCAGATCGACGAAATGTACGGCGCTTCCCTCCTGATCCCGGCCAAGATCGCCGGGGCCGAAGGGGGTGATCTGTATGACATTCGCATGGAGAATGCCGCACTGATCCGCAAGGCCGCCCGGGAGTTGATCGTAGGCCTGCGTGGCCTGGAGATCTTCGGCTACGATGAACAGCCGTACTTCAACTTGCTCCGCGAGCAAATGGAGGAGTTCCGCAAGCTCTTTGTGGCTTGGGTGCAAGCTTTCGACATGCGGCGCTTCGTGGCCGACGAATGGGGCCTGTTCAATCCGCCAGGCGTGGACCCCGACAGCGACCTGATCGGCGACATCGGTGGCGATGATGACGATGATGATGGTCCCGGACCGTTCGGGGGTGGAGGGGACGATCCTTTCTGAGGCCCCATCCCGGGATCACGCAACTTTGCGCCATGGCCGAACTGAGAAGCGTCTTCGCGCAGCACCTCGCACAAACCAGCCCCTTCCCCATTGCCTTGGACATCACCAGGGCGGAAGGCTGCCACCTCTACACCCGTGACGGCAAGCGTTACTTGGACCTGGTGGCCGGCCTGGCCGTGAACAACACCGGGCACCGGCACCCCAAGGTCATCGCGGCGATCAAGGAGCAACTGGACCACTACCTGCATGTAATCCCCTACGGCGAGTTCATCCAGGAAGCGCAGGTGCGCTACGCGGAACGGCTCACCGGCCTGCTGCCCCCCGGACTGGATAGCGTGTACTTCGTGAACAGCGGCACCGAGGCCAACGAAGCCGCGCTGAAACTGGCCAAGCGCATCACGGGTCGCACGCGCCTGGTCGCTTGCCACAAGAGCTACCACGGCAGCACGCACGGTTCACTGAGCATCACCGGCAACGAGGAGAAGAAATACCGCAACAGGCCGCTGCTGCCGGATGTGCACTTCATCACCTTCAATGTGCCGGAAGACCTGCGGTACATTGATGAACACTGTGCAGCCGTGGTGGTGGAGACCATCCAAGGGGATGCCGGGGTGCGGATCCCCGATGTGTCATGGATGCAGGCGCTGCGCAAGCGCTGCTCGGAAACGGGCGCCATGCTCATCTTCGACGAGGTGCAAACCGGCTTTGGCCGCACGGGCTCGCTCTTCGCCTTTGAGCAATTCGGCGCGGTGCCCGACATTTTAGTGCTGGGCAAGGCCCTGGGCGGCGGCATGCCCATGGGCGCCTTCGTCAGTTCGGGCGAGTGGATGGCATTGTTCACCCATCACCCCGTGCTGGGGCACATCACCACTTTCGGCGGGCACCCGGTGAATTGCGCGGCAGGGATGGCCGCGCTGGAGGTCTTGCTCAATGAAGGCCTGGTGGAGAATGCCCGTCGCATGGGCATGCTCTTCCAGGAATTGTTGGTTCACCCGTCCATCTTGGAAGTGCGCGGAACCGGCCTGATGCTGGCCGTGGACCTCGGCGCTGCCGACAAGGTGCAGCGCGTGGTGCAAGGCTGCCTGGAACGCGGGGTGCTGGGTTTCTGGTTCCTGAGCTGTCCCACGGCTTTCCGCATTGCGCCGCCGCTGTGCATCTCCGAAGAGCAGGTGCGGGTGGCCTGTACGGCGATCAAGCAGGAATTGGATCGGTTGTAGCAGGTACCAGCTCCTTTTCCACTTGCTGGGCAAGCAGGTCCTCCAGCGTTTCACGGCGACGGATCAGCAGCGCTTTTCCGTCCTTTACCAGCACTTCCGCAGGCCGTAGGCGCGAGTTGTAGTTGCTGGCCATACTGAACCCATAAGCCCCCGCATTCAGAAAGGCGAGCACATCGCCGGTCTGCACTTCGGGCAACTGGCGGTCCCAGGCGAAGGTGTCGGTTTCGCAGATATAGCCCACCACCGTGTAGATCCGCTTGCGTTCCTCCGGCCTGCTGACATTGATGATGCCGTGGTAGCTGCCGTATAGCATGGGCCTGATCAAATGGTTCAGGCCGCTGTCCACTCCTACGAACACGGTAGCCGTGGTTTGCTTCACCAGCGATGCCGCAACCAGCAGCACGCCCGCTTCGCTCACCAAGAACTTGCCCGGTTCGAACCAAAGCTCCACCGGGTTGGGGCGCCCCGCATTGAATGACTTGATGCGGGCGGCCAGGCGCTGCCCCAGTTCTTCCACGTCCGTGGAAATGTCGTCCGGCTTGTACGGCACCTTGAAACCGCTGCCTAAGTCCAGGAAACGCAGGTTGGGGAACAAGGCGGCGCTTTCCAGCAGCAGCTCGGCGGCGCGCATGAACACCTCGGTGTCCAGGATGTCGCTGCCCGTGTGCATGTGCAGCCCGTCCACGCGCAGCCCGTAGGTCTTCACCACGCGCTCCACATGGCGCAACTGGTGGATGCTGATGCCGAACTTGCTGTCGATGTGGCCGGTGCTGATGCGCTCGTTGCCACCGGCCATGATGTGCGGGTTGATGCGGATGCACACGGGGATGCCTCCTCCGAACTCACCGCCGAACCGCTCCAGCACGGGAATGCTGTCGATGTTGATCTCCACGCCCAGCTTCGCCGCCAGCCGGTACTCCTCATACGGCACCATGTTCGGCGTGAACAGGATCTCCTCGGGCTTGAACCCGGCCTTGAGGCCGATCTGCACCTCCTCGATGCTCACGGTGTCCAAGCCTAAGCCCAAGCTGCGCATGTGCTTCAGCACGGCTACGTTGGTCAGTGCCTTGCACGCATACATGAAGCGTGTCGGGGTGGCCTTGAATGCCTCCTTGAGCCGTTTCGCCTGCCGGTCGATCACCGCGGCATCATACACGTACACCGGCGTGCCGGCCAATTCAGCAATGCGGCTTGCCGGCACACCACCAATGTGGTACGCTCCCCCCCGAAGTTCCATTTGTGCTTGATCTTGAAGGCGGCGAAGCTATGATGGAAGGAAGGTGAAGGAGCAGCGGGTGCAGAAGTGAAGCGCAAAAAACCTGAAGGCCGGAAGATAGAAGTGCAGACCCAGTTGCATGGCCCGCGCTGTTCCGCGTGGTGCAGGATTCAATACTGTCCCGTGTTCAGCATCACCAAGGTGCAGGCCTCCAGCGTTTCAATGCCGGCTTCCTGCGCGGCGCGTTCAAATGCGGGGTTTTCCGCGCCTGGGTTGAAGATGATGCGCTTAGGCTTCATGGCCAAGATCCGCTCCCGCCAAGCCTCCTGGTTGTGTGCATTGAGGTACATGGTCACCGTATCCACGCGCAATCCCTCAGGCAGGTCCTTCCCAATGTGTACATCCCCCACCTCGCCCTCGCGCAGGCCCACGGCCACCACGGGCTGGTTATGCCTGCGCAAATTCCGGATGGCCATGTTGGAGTAGCGCTCCTCCTTCAGGCTTGCGCCCAATACCAGTGTTTTTTTCGCGTTCGGCATGATATCGTTTCTATCCCCAGTGCTCCGCATACCAAGGAACTGCCCGATCCAACCCTTCGTCCAAGGTGTAACAGGGCGAATAGTCCAATTGTTCACGCGCCTTGGAGATATCCGCCAAGGAGGCGCGTACATCACCGGGCCGATCAGGTCCATGCACCGGCTTGATGCCCGCAGCTTGCGGAACGACCCGTGCCAGACGGTGCTGCAATTTGCCCAACAAGCTTCGCAAGTCGCAGGATTCACCGCAGGCGATGTTGTACACTTCGCCAGCCCGCTGCGCCGGTGCATCCAACGCTGATCGAACGGCTTTCACCGCGTTGGCTACGTAGGTGAAATCCCGTGTTTGCAGGCCATCGCCGTTCAGTACGGGAGCTTCGCCTTTCAGCAGGGCCCGGATGAATTTCGGGATGGCGGCGGCGTAAGCCCCTTCCGGGTCCTGCCGCTCGCCGAAGATGTTGAAGAAGCGCAGGCCGATGGCCTCAATGCCGAACAGCCGCACATAGAGTGCGGCATAGGCTTCGTCCATGTCTTTCGTAACGGCATAGGGCGAAAGTGCGGCGCCTTCCGTGCCTTCGCGCTTGGGCAACTGAACGCTGTCCCCGTACACGCTGCTGCTACTGGCATATACGATCCGCTTCACCCCTTCGGCGCGCATGGCCTCCAGCACCTGGAGGAATCCCGCCAGGTTGGCCTGCTCGCTTTCCAATGGATGCTCAATGGAGCGCGGCACACTGCCCAAGGCGGCCAAGTGCACCACGGCATCCACGCCTTTCACGGCCGCGTTCAGGTCGGCGGCGTTGCAGATGTCCGCCTGGATGAACCGGAAGTCATTGCGGGGCCGCAGGTGCGCAATGTTGCTTTCCTTGCCTGTGGCGAGGTTGTCTATGCAGCGCACCTGCGCCCCTGCCGCCAACAAGGCATCGCAGACGTGCGAGCCGATGAAGCCCGCGCCGCCTGTAACGAGGAAGACCTTATGAACCCCGTGCTGCATCCTACTTTGCCACGGCCATGGCCCGCTTCTCGCGGATCACCACCACCTTCACTTGCCCGGGGTAGGTCATTTCGTTCTGGATACGTTCGGCGATGCTCATGCTGATGTTGTCTGCTTCGCCGTCGGAGACCCGTTCGCTTTCCACCATCACACGCAGCTCGCGGCCAGCTTGGATGGCGAAGGCCTTGGATACGCCGTCGTAGCTCATGGCGATGCTCTCCAGGTCCTTGAGCCGCTTGATGTACTGCTCCACGGCCTCGCGTCTTGCGCCGGGGCGTGCGCCGCTGATGGCGTCGCAGGCTTGCACAATGGGCGCGATCATGGTGGTCATCTCGATCTCGTCGTGGTGGGCACCGATGGCGTTGCACACATCGGGCTTTTCCCCGTACTTCTCGGCCAACTTCATGCCGAGCAAAGCGTGTGGCAATTCGGGCTCATCCTCGGGCACCTTGCCGATATCGTGCAGCAAACCGGCCCGTTTTGCGGCCTTCACGTTGAGGCCCAATTCGGCGGCCATGGTGGCGCAGAGGTTGGCCGTTTCACGGCTGTGCTGCAGCAGGTTTTGGCCATAGCTGCTGCGGTAGCGCATACGGCCCACCATGCGCATGAGCTCGGTGTGCAGGCCGTGGATGCCCAGGTCGATGCAGGTGCGTTTGCCGATCTCCAGGATCTCTTCCTCCAGGTGCTTCTTGGTCTTGGCCACGATCTCTTCGATGCGCCCCGGGTGGATCCGGCCGTCCTTTACCAGTTGGTGCAGGGCGAGGCGGGCCATTTCGCGCCGCACGGGATCGAAGCAGCTGAGGATAATGGCGCCGGGGGTGTCGTCCACCACGATCTCCACGCCGGTGGCCTCTTCCAGCGCGCGGATGTTGCGCCCTTCGCGGCCGATGATGCGGCCCTTGAACTCATCGTTCTCGATGTGGAAGGTGCTCACGGCATTTTCCACGGCGTGCTCGGTGGCCACCCGCTGGATGGTTTGGATGATCACCCGTTTGGCCTCCTTGTTGGCGTTCAGCTTGGCTTCATCCACTACGTCCTTCACCAAGGCCATGGCGTTGGTCCGTGCCTCATCCCGAAGGGAATCGACCAACTGCTTTTTGGCCTCTTCAGCACTCATGCCGCTGATGCGCTCAAGTTGGACCACTTGCTTTTCCTGCGCCTTGTCCACTTCCTGGCGCCTTCGCTCAACGCCTTGCAGGCGCTGCTCCAGGTCTTGCTGCCCTGCCTGAAGGTTCTTTTCCTTTTGGGCCAATTCCTGTTGTTGGCGGCTGAGCTGCTGCTCGCGTTGGCGGTGTTTTTCCTGGCCTTGCTGCAGGCGCTTGTCCCGTTCACGGGCATCGCGCTCGTGCTCCTCCTTCATCTGCAGGAATTTCTCCTTGGCCTGCAAGATCTTCTCCTTCTTGATGGCCTCACCTTGCGCCTCGGCCTTCTGCAGGATGCCTGCGCTTCTGCGCTTCAGCAGTCCGTTGAGGACGAAATACACGATCCCTCCACCGGCCAGTACGCCCACCAGGACGCCGATCATGGCCGCTACGATGTCAAATTCCATGTTATTCACTGTTTATGGGTTTTACAGTGAACCATGGGTCCTGCGGGAAAGGAGTACAAAGGGGATCAGCCGGCGAGGTCTTTGAGCAGCAGGTCCAATTCATCCAGCACCGCAGCATCGATGTTGGATGGTTGGGTTTTGGCCAGGTTCAGCACCCGGGTAGCCACTTCCAGAGCGGCCATGGCCAAGAGGTCCTGCTTGTCGGTCAGCGGGTAGCCGGCCTTCAAGCGGTTGATGCTTTCATTGATCTCGGTGGCGGCCGTACGGATATTCTCCTCCTCATCCGTGTGGATGGTGAGCGGATATGCCCTTCCGGCCAGCTCGATCCTGATCGACTTCTCCTCCCTGGTGTCCGTGCCTGTGCTCATCAATTGTTCAATAAAGCCAAACACTGGTCTATCTCATTCACCAGTTCGTCGATCTTCTCCTTCGTTCCTTCCCGGCCTGTTGTCTCCACCTTGGAGGCTGCGGCCTTTCGCAGGGCCTCGTTCTCTTGTTCCAGTTCCTTGATCCGGGCCTTGAGCACATCCTTTTCACGGTTAGCCTCGCGTGCATGCTTTTCCGAAGCCTCGATGGCCGCAGTCATCCGTTCACGTTCGGCCAGCAACTGCTCCGCGTGTGCGCGCGCAATGCCGATCCGTTCCAAAAGCCCTTCCATCTTGCTGGACAAAAGACCGTTATGGTCCAACGACAAAGATAGACGGAGGCGGGGATCATGGACGAGATTGTTTCCACCCGGCCTTGTTGATCACCCATTGCCAGCCTGCCAGGAAGTACCCGCCGGGAGGGATAGCTTGCGCCCTCCTGGCACGAAGATTGAGTAGGTCAAAGAGACTTCAACTACATAAAGCATCGAACAAAGTGCGATATCATAACTATTTGGCGGTCTGCACATTGATCTCTTTACCATCAATTACTTACGCACAGCAGTTGCCGCCTGTTCTTGGGCTGCCCATGGACCTGCAGGTGGAGGTAGCGGGCAACTTCATGGAACTGCGTTCCAACCATTTTCATTCCGGCATCGATCTGAAAACCAACGGCCGTACCGGTCAGCGGGTAAAGGCCACCGGCGACGGCTGGGTCAGCCGCATCAAGATCAGTCCGTGGGGCTATGGCAAAGCGGTGTATATCAGCCATCCTTCGGGGTACACCACCGTATACGGCCACTTGGACCGGCTCCACGGCCGCTTGGCGAGCACCCTGCTCGAGCTGCAGTACAGTGCAAAAAGCTTCAGTATCGATCATTACTTCAAGCCGGGTGAACTGCCTGTGCAACAAGGGGAAGTGATCGCCTATAGCGGGAACACGGGGGGGTCCAGCGCCCCCCATTTGCATTACGAAGTGCGCCGTACCGCCGACCAGCATGCCCTGGACCCCGAAGCGTACGGGGTGAAAACATTGGACAAGGTTCCACCGATCTTCGCGGGGATCCGGTTGAGGCCGTTGGACAGCCTTTCACGGGCAAGCGCATACCCGGACCATGCCGTGGGTTTCCCGGTAGTGGCCTTGAATGATTCTACGTATGCGTTGAAACCCGGCACGCACGTGGCGGCATGGGGCGTTGTGGGCCTGGAGGTGAACGTTACGGACCGGTACAGCAACAGCACGAACACCTGCGGTATCCGCACACTGGCCGTCAGCGTGGACGGTACCACCGTATGCGACATCCGCCTAGAGGAGGTGGATTTCGGCGTGCAGCGCTATGCCAACGCCTACATGGAATACAGCCTGTTCAAGGACAACAACATGCACTACAACCGGTGCTACAAGCTGCCCAACAACCGGTTGGATGTTTACCAAGGCAATGGGGCACCGGGCCGTATTGCGGTGGAGCCGGGGAAAGCCCACACGGTGCAGGTGGTGGCCACCGACCCCACGGGCAACCGCTCCACGCTCACCTTCGTGCTGCAAGGAGCCACCCGGGAGGAAGCCGGCAAATGGCCCGTTGCCCGCACCGGCGGTACGCTCTTGCCCTTCGACCGGCCTAACGTGGTGCAGCAGCCCGGCATGCGCTTCAGCCTGCCGCCCAATGCGTTGTATGAGGATACCTACTTTAAGACGACCGTGGCTCCGGCGCAGGCCGGTGCGCTTGCCCCACTGTTCACCATCCAGGATGAACTGACCCCGCTCCAGCTTGGCTGCGAACTGTCCATTGAGGTGGGCGGGCCGGTTCCCGGCGGCCGAACGGACAAGTTGCTGGTGGTGCGTCGCTCAAAAGGCAAGCCGGTGGCCGAGGGAGGACGCTGGGCCGACGGGCGGATAACCGCCAGCGTGCGCACCTTGGGGCAATTCACCGTCATGATGGACACCACCCCCCCCGTACTCACACCGGTGGGGCTACTGGCCGATATGAAGGGCCGGAAGGGATTCAAGGTCCGTGTGAAGGACAACCTCTCGGGCCTGGACCAATGGTCGGCCCGGTTGGATGGCCAATGGATCCTGATGGAATATGAGCCCAAGACGCATGCCTTGGAACATTACTTCGACGTGCACAGCGACCTGCCCGGCACGCACGAATTCGAACTGGAGGTCACCGATGAACGGGGGAACCGCAGCCGGTTGACCAGGACGTTCACCCGTTAATACCATCTTGAGTTACAAATCAGGCCAAAAGATCCGAGGCTATTTTTTCGCAGGACGATCCGGGGGGCCTGTGGCGTAGCCATAGCTACGGCACTAGGCACCCGGAGAAGTAATGCGGAAAAAGAGCACGCAGGACCTGTCCCGCCACAGCGGGATGGGACTAATTTGTGGTTCAAGATGGTATAAGCACACTGCCCAAGGCGCCGGGGCGCCGGCCCCGTGCAACGAAACCTGGGCAGGCCTCGTAACAGGCCGCGACCTGACCGAATATGCGCAAGAGTTTCCTGATCATTTCCGCAGCTGCCACAGTGGCCATGATAGGCCTGCACGGCTGCAGTCACACCCTGTTGACGGGCGGCCAGGAGGGCACCATCAAGTTCGCCATGTCCTTTCCCGACCTGGACCCCAACGGGTTAATGACCGATATGCTGCCCCGGGAAGCTATTCTCAGCTTCAACCGCGACCACCAATCCATGGACCTGAGCGCGGGCATGGGCATCTTCAAGACCAGCATGGTGGTGAACACCCCCTCGAAGGTGGTGGAATACCACATGAGCGTGATGGGCAAAAGCTTGGTGGCGGAATTCACGCGCCGCGACCTGATCAACCTCAACAAGGCCCAGCCTCCCTTGGCGGTGCTGCACACCATGGCGCGTGACACCATAGCGGGCATGCCGTGCAAGCAGGCCTTTTTGCTCTATGAAGACATCTCCATGCCCGAAGTGGAGGTGTGGTACACCGAGCAGCTCGAACAAGAGAACCCCAATTGGTACGGGCCCTACAGTGAGATCCCCGGTGTGTTGATGCGCTACGACGTGGTGCAGCACAACATCCGGATGCACATGGAGGCCACCACCGTGAACTTCGGCCCCGTGGACCCGGGCATGTTCCTCAAGCGCCCTGAGCACCAGGAGGTGAGCCCGGAGGTGCTGTACCAGCAATTGGACGAGGTACTGGGGGCGTTCAACAATTGAGGGCACCAAGTCCTCGTTGGTCCCCCGGCAGCGTGAAGGGGCGGTAGAGGCACAGCAGCCTTCCGACTATCACAAGCGATTGTTGATAATAGCCTGCCCCATGGGGCCGTTTCCCCTTTATGCCACCGGTAGTTTTGCTTCGGCTGTCCGGCCTGCAGGCAGATGTGCCTGCGTGCATGGCAGCGGTATTCAGCCCTTGAGGCCCAGAACTTTCCTTGCTTTTGGCCAACGAACGAAAGAACAAATTGCGCGCGCAAGCCGCCGAGGCGGAGGAACAGCCCGTGCGCAAAACGGCGGGTCGCAAGTCCAAGCGCAACGCCGCCGATGGGGATGAAGGGCGTCTGCAACGCTTGCGCACTTTCCTGGCCGACGAGCGCGTGCACAAGGTGTTCGGCCTATTCCTGATCCTGGTCTCGTGCTACCTGCTGGTCGCCTTCACCAGCTACCTCTTTACCTGGCGGATCGACCAGGACCTGATGGGCCGCAGCTGGGGTGAGATCTTCCAGCCTTCGGTGCGGGTGGAGAACTGGTTGGGCAAGTTGGGCGCCTTGATCAGCCACCGGTTCATCTATATCTGGTTCGGCGTTGCGGCATTCGCGTTTGTTCTCTGGACCTTCTTGGCAGGTGTGCGCTTGGTGCTGGACACCTGGTTGCTGCCCTCGGGAAAAACCCTGCGCTGGACGGTGATGGTACTGATCTGGATGCCCACCTTCATGGGCTTCCTTTTTCCCCAGGGTGGCTGGCAAGTGCTGGGCGGGGGCATTGGCTACGCCATCAACAACCACCTTGGTGCATGGCTGGGCACTTTTGGGGCCGGCGCCGCCATTCTCTTCACTGCGATCGGCTTCGGGGTGTACACTTTCAACCCATCCCTTTCCTGGGTGGGTGCGTTGTTCGCGCCCAAGCGCTCCGTAGCTGCAGCGGACGGCCCGGAACCGGAAGCCACCCCCTCCGCAAAGCACGGAAACCGCATGCGTTCCGCCCCGGAGGAAGATGGGCCTTTGGCCACTGCACCAGTGGAAATGGAGAATCCCGGGGAAAAGATGGTGGAAGAGGAACCTGATGAGGAAACTAGCACAGGCGAGCCGGAGGGGCCGGAGGAGGAACCCGCCGTGGAACAGGAGGAGGACACACCCGGCGCATTGGAGCTTTCACCCCACGGGGCCGCTTTCGACCCCGGCAGCATCACCGACGAAACCAACGGCTTCAGCGTGGAAGTGAACCAGCCCGAAGAAGCACTGAGCGAGGAGGAGATCGATGCCAAGGTGAAAGAGTTCGGCGAATACGACCCCACGCTGGACCTGAGCAGCTACGTGCCCCCTTCGATCGACCTGCTGGCCGAGCACAGCACCGGTGAGATCACCGTGACGAAAGAGGAGCTGGAGGAAAACAAGAACAAGATCGTCAACACGCTCAACAACTACAACATCGGCATCGACAAGATCAAGGCCACCATCGGGCCCACGGTGACCTTGTACGAGATCGTGCCGCAGGCCGGTGTGCGCATCAGCAAGATCAAGAACTTGGAGGACGATATCGCCCTGAGCTTGGCGGCGCTCGGCATCCGCATCATCGCACCCATCCCCGGCAAGGGCACCATCGGCATCGAGGTCCCGAACAGCAAGCCCCAAGTGGTGAGCATGCGCGAGGTGGTGAAGAGCGAGAAATTCCAGAACAGCACGGCCGACCTGCCCATTGTGTTAGGCAAGACGATCAGCAACGAAACCTTCGTCACCGACCTGGCCAAGATGCCGCACCTGCTGATGGCCGGTGCGACGGGCCAAGGAAAATCCGTGGGCCTGAACGCCATTCTGGTGAGCTTGCTGTACAAGAAACACCCCAGCCAGATCAAGTTCGTGCTGGTGGACCCGAAGAAGGTGGAGCTCACCCTGTTCAACAAGATCGAGCGGCATTTCTTAGCCAAGCTGCCCGGTGAAGAGGAAGCCATCATCACCGACACCAAGAAGGTGGTGGCCACCTTGAACAGCCTGTGCATCGAGATGGACGAGCGCTATGAGCTGCTCAAGGACGCCCAGGTGCGCAACATCAAGGAATACAACGCCAAATTCATCAGTCGCCGCCTCAACCCGGAGAACGGTCACCGCTTCCTGCCCTACATCGTGCTGGTGGTGGATGAGTTCGCCGACTTGATCATGACGGCGGGCCGCGAGGTGGAAACACCCATCGCCCGCCTGGCCCAGCTAGCGCGCGCCATCGGCATCCACCTGATCATCGCCACGCAGCGCCCGAGCGTGAACATCATCACCGGCACCATCAAGGCCAACTTCCCGGCGCGCATTGCCTTCCGCGTCACCAGCAAGGTGGACAGCCGCACCATCCTCGATGCCGGCGGCGCCGACCAATTGATCGGCCGCGGCGACATGCTGCTGAGCACCGGCAACGACCTGATCCGCATCCAGTGCGCTTTTGTGGACACCCCGGAGGTGGAGGAGATCACGGCGTTCATCGGTAACCAACGCGGCTATCCGGATGCGCTATTGCTGCCCGAAGTGCCCACCGAGGAGGGCGAAGGCGGTGGCGATCTGGATCTCGGAGAGCGCGACAGCATGTTCGAGGAAGCCGCCCGGGTGGTGGTGCAAACGCAGCAGGGCAGCACGAGCCTGATCCAGCGCAAGTTGAAGCTGGGCTACAACCGCGCCGGCCGCATTGTGGACCAATTGGAAGCCGCAGGCATCCTCGGGGCCTTCGAAGGTTCGAAGGCCCGGAAGGTGCTGGTGCCTACGGAGGCGGCGCTGGATGAACTCCTGCACCCGGTCGAAAGTGCGCCCGGCACGGGGAGGCTTGGGGCCTGATGGCCATGGACCGTTGGGGCCCGCGATAACCTTCAGGGAGCCTTTCTATGCCGCCGCTTGGCTCAATCGTTCCGCCATCCACGTGCGCGCGGCCTGCTCATCATGGGTGATGAAAACATGGTGCAACTGCGGGAAGTAGGATAGGTAGAGCCGCGTGAGCATTTCGATCATGCTGGCTTTCACTACCACGGCCGTGGCAATCAGCTTGCCATCACTGCGGTCCACAATGCCCTGGTCCTTGCCCATGGCATCGATGTTGTAATCCACCTCTTCGGGAATGATCGTGAGCGTACCGTAGGCGGAGTTGCCCATCAGCTCGCGCCGCTTATTCTGCACTTCGGTCACCGTCGCTGCGGTAAACACGATGTTCGCATGGTACAAGATCTCGATCAGCTGCGGGCTTACCGCCCGGAGGGTGGCGATGCTGGTACGGTATTCAACCGGTTTGAAGTCCATTTTTTGGGGGGCTTCGATTGGAGCGGGCGCTAAGGTATTTACCGTAGTGCCACTCACGCGATGATCTTGCATCGCCGCGATCGGTTTGTTCATCGCCGTGTTGCCCGTACTGCACGCTGGCACACCCGGCCCCCCCTGCCCGATAAAAGCCAAGGCCCTGCCGAAATCCGGCAAGGCCTGGCACCTGAGGGATAGAGGCTACTCCTCCCCCGTGGCCTTCTTCAAACCCTGCTCGATCATGTTGTAGAACTGGTCCATCCTGGGCATGATCACGATGCGGATGCGGCGGTTGGTGCTGCGGCCCTCGGGGGTGTCGTTGCTCACCTTGGGCACATATTCGCTGCGACCGGCCGCCGTGATACGGGCGGGGTTCACGTTATAGTCATTCTGCAACACCCGGGTGATGGTGATTGCGCGCGAGGCGCTCAAGTCCCAATTATCCTTGAAGCAGTCGCGACTGATGGGCACGTTGTCCGTATGGCCTTCAATGAGCACTTCCTGGTCCGGCTTATCGTTCAACACCGTGGCTACCTTGCTCAACACCTCCTTGGCGCGGGGCGAAAGGTTGGTGCTGCCGCTCTTAAAGAGCATCTTGTCGCTCAACTCGATGAACACCACGCTTTTTTCCACGTTGATGGTGACATCCGTGTCGTTCAGGTTGCCAAGCGAGCTTTTCAGGCTTACCACCAGGGCGAGCGTGATGGAGTCCTTTTTGGTCAGGGCCTCCTGCATGGTGCGGATCTGCAGGTCCTTCTCCTTGATGCTCTCTAAGCTCTTCTCCAGGTTGGAGGCTTCCTTGGCGCTCAGCGTGGCCATGTTGCCCACATTGTTCAGCAGCGCCTGGTTGGTGACGCTCATTTCGGCCACTTGCTCCTTGAGGTGGTCGATGCTGGTCTGCAGGTTGGCGTTTTTGCCATCCGCGCTGGCCTTGGCGGCATTGCATTCATCCAAGGCGCGCTTGGCATCGGCCAGTTTGTCGTTCAGCGTTTGGTTGGACAGCTGAATGGCCGTGTACTTCTTTTTGGAGACGCAAGATCCCAAAGTCAGAGAAGCAGCCAGCAGAATAAGGAGTGGACGGTTCATGGGCGGTGAGGTAGTTGCGGCAAATGTAGCCTGCCGTACGATCGCCCACGCCGCTGCCCCAATGTCATTGCGTTAAGGGGGGATGAGCACTGTTGTAACACAGGCTTCCAGCCTGTGAAACGACAACATCGCAGGCTGAAAGCCCCCGGACCATGATCCGTTGATCAATGCTCCCATACGTTAATGACATAGGCCGCTGCCCGGCACGCGCAAGCAGAGCATGGCCGATCTTGCCCAGGCCGTGGCGGGCAATACTTATCTTTAGAACCGAAAGCTTTTCCACCACACCAGCAAACAACGGCACATCACCATGAGCGACGATAAAAACAAACCCTCGTCCCCAGCCCAAAAGCTGACTTCGATCTCCGGTTGTCCCGTAGTGGACAACCAGAACGTACTGACCGCCGGCCCGCGCGGCCCGCAACTCTTGCAGGACGTATGGTTCTTAGAGAAACTGGCGCACTTTGACCGCGAGGTGATCCCCGAGCGGCGCATGCATGCCAAGGGTTCCGGCGCGTACGGCACCTTCACCGTCACCAACGACATCACCAAGTACACCCGCGCTAAACTCTTCTCGAAAGTGGGCAAGAAGACGGAACTCTTCGCGCGCTTCTCCACGGTGGCCGGTGAGCGGGGTGCGGCCGATGCCGAACGCGACATCCGCGGTTTTGCCCTGAAGTTCTACACCGAGGAAGGCAACTGGGACCTGGTGGGCAACAACACGCCGGTGTTCTTCCTGCGCGATCCGCTGAAGTTCCCCGACCTGAACCACGCCGTGAAGCGCGATCCGCGCACCAACCTGCGCAGCGCGCGCAACAACTGGGACTTCTGGACCAACCTGCCCGAGGCGCTGCACCAAGTGACCATTTTGATGAGCGATCGTGGTCTGCCCGCCGGCTACCGCCACATGCACGGCTTCGGTTCGCACACCTTCAGCTTCATCAACGCCAAGAACGAGCGCTTCTGGGTGAAATTCCACCACGTGTGCCAGCAGGGCATCAAGAACCTCACCGACGCCGAGGCCGCCGCC
>JRYE01002729.1_pt1 | contig 19006 bp, 15 predicted proteins | sample 235321 | NCBI WGS metagenome assembly JRYE01 (sample SAMN03074214, study PRJNA261473) | activated sludge metagenome | biome: Common Effluent Treatment Plant; feature: Wastewater; material: Activated sludge; isolation source: activated biomass in a lab-scale reactor treating industrial wastewater at... | reverse complement strand
AAGCTGAGGGATATGCGCCTGCTCTCGGCGTCAACGTCGAGGACGACGGCTTCAAGCTCGGTGCCGGCCTGGATTACTTCTTTCGGATGACGGAACTTCTTGGTCCAAGTGATTTCGGATATGTGAACGAGCCCCTCGACGCCGGGCTCGAGCTCTACGAATACGCCGAAGTCCGTGAGCGATACTGCCTTGCCGCGGATGTTCGTCCAGGGCATGTACTTGCCCTTTACGGATTCCCACGGGTCGGGCGTCGTTTCTTTAAGGCTGAGGGTGATCTTCTCGTTCTCTTCTATTTTTATTATCTTCGTCGTTACCTGCTGGTCTCTCGATACGACGTCTTCGGGGTGGGCTACCCTTCCCCAAGCGATCTCGCTTACGGGGATGAATCCCTCGACGCCGCCTATATCGACGAACGCCCCCTGATTGATGATGTTGAGGACCCTTCCGGTAACTTCCTTGCCGACTTCGATGGAAGCCAGCGTTTCCTGCCTCAGGCTTTCGCGCACTTCTTCGAGGTGTACCCTTCTCGAAAGCACTACGTCGCCCTGGTTGAACTTTATTATCTTCGCTTCGAGGGTTTCGCCGATGAGGTTATCGAGGTCGCGCCTCGGGACGATGTCGATCTGGGAGGCCGGAATAAAGGCCCTTATGTTTACCTTCTCGCCTATATCGGCTATGAGGCCGCCCTTTACCTTCTGCTGTACTACTGCCTGTACGAGTTTTCCCTGTTCGAAGTTCTCTTGTATGGCCTGGTTTTCCTTGACCATGTCGGCCTTTATCTTCGAAAGCCTCGGGAGGCCTTCGCTTACCCAGTTGTCGAATACGACTTCTACCTCGTCGCCGATCTTGATTTCGAGCTCGCCTTTCTTGTTGTAAAATTCCTTTATAGAAACCGCGCCTTCGGACTTCGATCCGAAGTCTATGAATACGTCGTCCTGGTCGATTCTGACTACAATTCCTTTAATCGCCACTCCCTTGTCGGGAACGGCCATACTTTCATCGACCATTTCTGCAAAATCTTTTTCGTCTACCATATACCTGCCTTCTTTTGTCGAGTATTGTCCTTCCAAGCTAACTGCCCGAGTTCACTATTAGAAGTAGAATGGGGTAGTGTTTACTTCTTCAGCTATCCTTGAACTGCCGATATTATTCTGCTTATTACTTCATCGGTCAATAGATTTGTAGTATCTATTATGACCGCATTCGGTGAGGGATGCAAGGGAGATTCTGCCCTCTCGCTGTCCTGTCTGTCCCGTGTGAGGAGCTCGCTTTCCACCTCCGGAAGGTCCGCTTCCCTGCCCGATTCCCTGAGCTGCGCCCATCTCCTTCTGGCCCTTTCCTCAGTCGTGGCGGTGAGATAGAACTTGAAATCGGCGCCGGGGAATACGTACGTCCCCATGTCCCTTCCCTCGGCGACTATATTCCCCGAAGAGCCTATTTCGCGCTGGATCGCGACCAGCTTCACCCTCACGGGCCTTTTCGTCGCCACGTCCGAGGAAAGCCGTGATATCTCGGGGGTCCTTATCCTGTCGCCGACGTCCTCTCCGTCGAGGAGTATCGAGAACCCCCCGTCGGGATTTTTCCTGAATGCGACAGAAGTGCTGCCCAGAAGCTTCGAGAGCTCGGCCTCGTTCCCTATGTCGATGCCCGTAATCGCGGTCTTTAAAGCTATCGCCCTGTACATCGCGCCCGTGTCGAGATATACGCAGCCGGTCTTCTCCGCCACGGCCTTCGATACGGTGCTTTTTCCGACCCCCGAGGGGCCGTCGATCGTTATAATCATTGTTTTATGTTGTCCTGAAACGGGTTTCACATCGCGCGTGCTTCGTCACGCGGCTAGCTTTCGAGCCCTTTAAGCACCTCGAAGAATTCCGGGAACGACACTGCCACCGCCCCGGCGTCGTCTATCTCCGTTTCGCCCTCGGCCCTGCTCGCCGCGACCGCGACGGCCATAGCTATGCGGTGGTCTCCCCAGCTCTCGCACGCGGCCCCGGCGAGGCGCTCCTTTCCTGTGATCGCCATGCCGTCTTCGAATTCCTCGACGGCCGCGCCCATCTTGCCGAGCTCTGTCGCTATCGCCTTTATACGGTCCGTTTCCTTTACCCTAAGCTCGGCCGCGTCTTTTATTACGGTCGTCCCCTCGGCGTACGCCGCCGCCGCCGCGATCACTGGCAGCTCGTCTATCGCCCTCGGAATCAGGGCCCCGCCGATGGTCACGCCCTTAAGCGCGCTCGATTTTACGAACAGGTCAGCCACGGGCTCACCGGACACCTCTCTTTCGTCCAAAAGGGAAATATCTCCGCCCATGTCCTTCAATATATCTATTACGCCTGTCCTGAGCGGGTTCACGCCTACGTTCCTTATGAGGATCTCGGAGCCCGGGTTTATAAGCGCGGCGACCATGAAAAACGCGGCCGACGAGATATCCGCCGGCACCGAAATATCCCTCCCCTCGAAGTCTTTCTCTTGCGGAGTAATAGTTATGCTTTCGCCGTTTCTCAGGAGCGTGACGCCCATGTAGCCGAGCATCCTTTCGGTATGGTCTCTTGTGGGCTCGGGCTCTATAACCTCCGTTTCGCCCGAGGCGTAGAGGCCAGCGAGCAGTAGCGCGGACTTAACCTGCGCGCTCGCGACGGGGAGCCTGTAGGAAATCCCCTTGAGCCCGCCGCCGTCTATCGCGAGGGGGAGCTTGTTGCCGCCCTCCCTGCCCGTGATCCGCGCGCCCATCAGGCGGAGCGGGCCCGTAACCCTTTTCATCGGCCTCGCCCGGAGGTACTTGTCCCCCGTCATCACGGAGAAGAAATCCTGGGCGCCCAATAAGCCCGTGAGGAGCCTGGTGGTAGTCCCGGAATTGCCGGCGTCGATGACGTCTCCGGGCTCCTTTAAACCCCGGAGGCCGTTTCCGGTGGCGGTGACGTCCGTCCCGTTTATCTCGATCCTGGCTCCCATGGCCCGCATGGCGTTCGCCGTGGATATCGTATCCTCACAGTTGAGAAAGCCCGTGACGACGGTCTTCCCCCGGGCGAGCGAGCCGAGCATGAGGGACCTGTGCGATATGGACTTGTCCCCCGGCGGCGTAACCTCGCCCTTAAACGGCCTCGTGCTTCCCTTTACGACCTCTTTTGACATGACCCAACCCGAAAACTATTTTGCCTGAATAATACCGTAGGTTAAATTGTTAGGAAAATATTCGCGAGCACGGAGATTTACATATGAGGCCGGAGTTTTTATCCCCCGCCGCTATACTTCTTTTACTCTCTCTCATAATTACCCCCATAGTTTCAGTTCCGCTTCCGGCCGCCGCCGGGGTTTGCGCGAAGTGGAGCGAAGCTAAAAAAGCGGGGACTCTCGACTACCTCCGTATAGACGAGGCCAGCGGAGTCGCCGTCTCGGCGAAGTTCCCCGGAAGGCTGTACCACGTTAACGATTCCGGGGGAGGGCCATATTTTTATATAACGGATATGGACGGCGGGAATACGAAAGCCGTCAGGATTGAGGGCTACGATTCGAAGAGGCTCGACTTCGAGGACATGGGCACTGGCGAGTGCGGCCCCGGCAAGTCCTGCGTATTCATCGCTGACATCGGTGACAACCGGAGGAGAAGAGACTACGCCGAGATCATAGCCGTCGAGGAGCGGGAGGATTTCGGGGGCTCGGTAAAGCCGTTTAAAAGAATAAAGATCGCCTACCCGGACGGTCCCCACAACGCCGAGGGGCTCGCCGTTCACCCCGGCGGCGACATATTCATACTCACGAAGGAAGAAAACCGCGACTACACCGAGGCCTACCCCGCGAGGCTCTACAGACTGCCCCGGGACAAATGGCGCGGCGCGGGCGATGGCGCGGTAAAGCCGGAATATTTGGGCGAGATCGACTTCCCTTCGCTTCTTTCCGACGCATCTGCGCTCGGGCAGGTCGTAACGTCTTTCGACATTGCGCCAGACGGCAGGAAGTTCATTGTCCTCACCTACGAAAGGGCGGTCGAATTCGGCATCGACCTCACGGCAGGGGAGCTTACGCCGACGTCGAAGTTGAAAGAGGGGAAGGACTACAGGGCTATCGAAATCACGTCCCTGCCTCAGCAGGAGAGCATAGCGTACGTGGACGGCGGCAGCGGCTTCATATACGACACCGAGCATCACCTCTTCGAAGTCCCGATAATGCGCGTCGACTGCACGGACGGCGAATAGGCGCTCCAATACCTCAGTTCAGTAGAAAGGCTATGATGACGGGCGTCGTCACGGCCGATATCAGAGTCCCGGCGAGTATAATCGAGGCGACCGTCTCGGAGTCCTGATTGTATCTGTCGGCGAGGACGAAGTTAAACACCGCCGGCGGCATGGCCGCGAGCAGTATCACGACGCTGGCCTCGACGCCTTCAAGATGAAGAAGCCGCACCGAAAGCACCCCTAAAATAACGCCGAACAGTATTCTCATTCCGCCGGCCATGAACGACTTGCCGACGTCCTTTATAGACACTTCCGACAGCTTGTAACCGAGGGCGAATATCATCGCCGGGATGCTGGCCTCGCCCAGAAGGTCGAGCGACCTGAATACGGCGACGGGCAGCTCCCATCCCGAAACGCTGAGCAGAACCCCTGCAACCGCCGAGTAGACGAGCGGGAGCTTCAGCACCTCGAACGGGCTCTCGTCGTAGCTGAGTATGTATATCCCGAGCGTGTAATGAATGACGGTGGTGGAAACCATATACAGTATCGCGACATTGAACCCCGTCTCGCCGAATGCGAAAAGGACGAGCGGGAGGCCCATGTTCCCCGTGTTCGCGAAAAGAATTGGCGGCAGATATACCTTCACGTGGAGCTTCATCGCCCTTATCACTATGAGCCCGAGCACGAGGGATACCCCTATCACGATGCATACTGAAAGAAATACCTTCCCCGCTATGGCCAGGTCTATGGGTTCTTTTGAGAGGGACGAAATTATAAGCGCCGGCGTCGCAAGGTAGATGACGAAATCGTTTATGGCGGGGAGGTTTATCTTCCTCTTCTTGCCGAAGATATAGCCGACTGCTGTGATGAGGAAAACGGGAAGTACGACGTTTATTATCTCGACAGTGATTGTGCGTATCCCCCTTTACAGGCCATTAACTTCCGGGGTGAGGAAAATCGGGAGGAATTATTTCGAGACTGGAAAACCACCTGAAATGAATAGAGCCGCACCCTCAGGCACGCCCCCTTACCAGTTTACGACGGCGGCGCCCCAGGTAAAACCGGCCCCGAATACGGAAATAAGGATCTTGTCGTCCTTTTTCACCCTGCCGCTTCTGACTGCCTCGTCGAGCGCTATGGGCACGGACGCGGACGACGTGTTCCCGTACCTGTCGAGGTTGCTGAATACCTTTTCCGACGGGAGCCCTATGCGTTTTCTTACGGCTTCGAGGATCCTGTAATTGGCCTGGTGTGGTATAAAGAGGTCTATGTCGTCCGGGGTGAGGTCCGCCAGACGTATTGCTTCGAGCGAGGACGATTCGATGGCTTTGACAGCCTCCTTGAATACTTCCTGCCCCGCCATTTTGAGGAAATGCGACCTGTTCCTGATGGATTCCTCGCTCGCCGGTACGCGCGAGCCGCCGCCCGGCATGTAGAGGAGCTCCCACTGGCTTCCGTTGGCGCCCGTGGTTATGGACATGATGCCCGGGGTATCTGATTTGGACAGAACCACAGCCCCGGCCCCGTCACCGAAGAGTATGCACGTCGAGCGGTCCTCGAAATCCATTATCGTCGAAAGCGTCTCGGCGCCGACGACGAGGACCTTCTTCGCGTTACCGCCGTCGATTATGCCCTTCCCGGCCTGGAGCGCATACATGAAACCCGAGCATCCCGCGAGAAGGTCGAAGGCCATTATGTGCCTCGCACCGAGCCTGCTCTGGAGAAGGCAGGCTGTAGAAGGAAAGAGGTAGTCCGGGGTAACCGTGCCTACGATAATCGCGTCGAGATCGACAGGATCGACCGATGCGCTTTCGAGCGCCCTTACGCAGGCATCGTAGGCTATGTCGGAAGTGGCGGTTCCGGGCTCGGCAATCCTTCTCTCACGGATTCCCGTCCGGGTTTGAATCCACTCGTCGGAGGTATCTACGATTTTTTCGAGGTCGGCGTTTGCGAGCACCTTTTCAGGGGCCGCAGAGCCTGTGCCAAGGAACCTTACAAAGCTCAATTAAAGCCTTCTCCTTATAAATACCAGTCGGGGAATAGTATAGGGTAGACAGGCCTTTGTCAACTTACTCGCCCAGGCTCGCGAGGAGGGAGCCGAGCTCCGTTCTCTGCGCATCCGTCAGCGCGGCGCGCCTTACCCGCTCTATGTCCTCGTCGTAGTAAAGTATGTCGAAATAGTCCCTGTCCCTCAGCAGCCCGAGGAGCTCTTTTTCTTCTTCGGATTCGAGACTGAAGTAATAATCGAACCGGAACTGTCGCCCCGAGGCCGTATCTACGGTGATCGTTACCGCTATACAAGGGAATTCCGGCCTGTCGAGAAGCTCGAATCCGAGGGATATGGCGTCCGATTCCTTAAGCGCCGTCATATCCTCGCCCGAGCATTTTATTATGAGGACCGGGCTCCCTTCGACGAACACGAATATGCACCCCGATTCCATCATCGAAAGGGTGATTACCGTCTCGTTTCCTATTTCGGAAGGGACTTTTATTTCCTTCCGCCCTTTGAGAAAGGGTTTAAAAAGTATCGATAATAGTTCTTTACCCATTTTTCGTTAGTCTAATCTAACATACGCTCCCGGCAAGGCCCTGAGCCATATCGCCCTGCTTTCGGCGCACCCTTCGGCCAAAGACGCTCCTCGCGCACCGCCCCGAAATTTTTCCTTGACATCGGCATGGCAAATTTATTAGTATCAAGATATCGGAGCGTTTTGGCCGGTATTGGTTCCTTAATTTCTCAAAAAAAGCGGGGAATTTCGGATGGACGGAGGCTAAATCGAGCACACGTTCGATTCCCCGCATTTTGAAAGGGAGGAAGTGTTGAGATGATGTGGACACTGATTGTTATAGGATTGGCCTTTTTGGTATGGCGCTATATGGGCCCGATCGGAGCCCAGGAAGCCCCTGCGGCTGCTGAGCCGCCCCCCCCGCCCCCTGCGGCTGAGCCCGCGGCAGAACCTTCGGCAGCGGGAGGAGACCCGTTCGTATCTTCCGAGTCACCTGGTGAAGGAGGCTCCTCAGGGTCCTCTTCTTCCGGTGGCGGCGAGGTAGATCCGTTCAAAGCGCCCGGCTCGTAAACAGAAGCGCATAAGAACGAAACGGCCTCTACACTGACGCGGACCGGGCTGAAGCCGTATAGGTCTGCCTCGAAAGCGGTGCTAGACTATCACCTCTTTCTTGGTCCGTATCAGGAGCCAGAGGAAGAACAGCCCGCCTATGGAGGCCGTTATGATTCCGACAGGGATCTCCACAGGGGATATCAGAGTTCTGGATACCGTGTCGGCAAGCGTCAGGAACGACGCGCCGAGAAGAAACGAGCAGGGGAGTATTATCCTGTTATCCACCCCTAGCATCATCCTCAGTATATGAGGGATGATGAGCCCGACGAATCCTATCGGCCCGGTTACGGATATTACGGCCCCGGCCGACAGCGACGTAGCGAAATATATCTTCCTTTCCATCCTTCTGACATCGACGCCGAGCGAGGAAGCGACGTCGTCCCCCAGGCCGAAAAGGTTCATCTCCTTTGTGATCGAAAGCAGTATCAGGCATCCGGGAGTGATGAAGAGGAGGGTTTTCCAGACCTCACCGAACCCCACTATGTCGAGGCTGCCCATTATCCAGCGCATGGTCTGGAGCGATTCCGTAAAGTTGGAGAAAAACTGAACGAACAGTATGAAGGCCGAATAGAGGAAGTTCATCACGACCCCCGCAAGAAGGAGCCTCCCCGTTGCTATTACGCTGCCTACACGCGAGACCGAGTAGACGAACAACATCGTCAATAGCGAGAAAAGGAACGCCAGTACGGTAACCATGGAGAAGCCCGCGAGCCCCGTTGCAAGCCCCATCCTTATGGCCACCAGCGCCCCGAAAGAGGCCCCTCCCGATATGCCGAGCGTAAACGGCGAAGCGAGAGGGTTCCTGAATAGGGCCTGAAGGGAAGCTCCGCATATGGCCAGCGTCCCCCCCGCTATGGTGGCCATGAGCACGCGGGGCAGCCTTATTTTATAAAAAATCGTGTTTGCGAGCTCGTCCCCGTGAAATAGCGCCTCGGCTATCCCCATGTCGTGCGAGCCCGAGAAGACGCTCGCGAGGGCGACAATCAGCCAAAGCACAAAAAGCAAAACGACTGCGATAATAAATTTCTTTTTAGCGTACATTTGTTGATCTGATGAAAATCGAGTGTAAGGCTCATTCCTCGGGATAAACGAATATCTTGCCGTCCTCTTTTACGACCCTGACGTCTATGCCGTAAAGAGTGCTCAGGTTTTGTCCGTTTATGATCTCGTCGATCTTTCCCCGGGCGAAGATTTTGCCGTTCCGGATCATGACCGCTTCGTCGAAATAAAAGAGGGCGTTGAATACGTCGTGGGTCGCGGCAACTATCAATATCCCCCTTTCTTCCCTGAGCCTCCTCAGTATCTTCATGATTTCGCTCCGGTGGCGGATGTCGAGATACGTAGCCGGCTCGTCGAGTATCATGATCTCCGGCTCCTGAACGATGGCGCGCGCGATAGACGCGAGCTGCCTCTCGCCCGACGAGGTTTCCGTTATCAGCCTGTCCTTTAGGTGTGTTATCCCGACGGTCTCTATCGCGTCGAGCACGATTTCCATATCCACTTCCCGCTCGAACTCGAACCTGCCGATATAAGGCGCACGGCCGAGAAGCACCGTCTCCAGAACGGAAAAGGGGAAAGCGAACACCGGGTCCTGCGGTATGTAGGCTATCTTCCGGGCGAGTTCCCTCCTGTCGATCGAGGCAAGGGACTCCCCGCGGTAGAGCACCTTGCCCTCCCCGGCTTTAAGTATGCCAGTAAGGAGCTTGAGGAGGGTCGATTTGCCGGCGCCGTTCGCACCCAGAATGCCAAGCATGCGGCCCCCGTAAAGCTCGAGGTTCACGTCGCTCAATATACGCGTACTTCCGTACGAAAACCCTACTTCGCTGCACTCAATCAGCCTTTCCATGCCTGTCCATAGCCTCGGGGTGGAGTACGCGCGAGCGCACCCGCGAGCCTTCGACTATCGTCTGGCTCGGGTGCAGGAGCACCGTGCTCGGAAGTATATAGACCTGGCCGTTCTTCACAGCCCTGGATTGCTCTAGCATGCTCCACGTATTCACGATCTCTTTTTCCTTGTCCACCTGCTCGTGATTTATCTCTACTATAACGTCGGGGTCGAAGGTCAGCACCGCCTCCTTCGTTACCTTTATCGAGAGTCTGTCGTTCTCGACCACGTTCTCCCCGCCGGAAAGCTCGATGAGCTCGTTTATATAGTTGTTCCTTCCTATGACGTATATATCCTCCAGCGTGCCGGGGTTTCTGCCGACGACGAGGAGTATTCTCTTCCTGGGCAGTCCCTCCGTCTTTTTCCTGATGCCGTCGAGGCTGTTTTTCATGTCGGCAACCAGGGTTTCGGCTTCTTTTTCCCTGCCGAGCATCTCACCCAGGTACGTGATTGTCTTCATAATGTCGGCCACGGAATCGTTGCTGTCCGTTACTATGGTGTTGAGCCCGAGGGCCCTCAGCTTCTGTCCGAAAATGATGTCCTGATCCTTCATCAGTATCACGGCGTCCGGCTTTAGCGCGACTATTGTTTCGTAATTCGGATTCACCCACCCGCCTACCTTCGGTATCTTGCCGGCTTCGGGGGGGAAGTCCGAAAATATCGTCACTCCCACGACCCGGTCCAGCCCGCCCAGGGCGTAAATGATATGCGTCAGGTTCGGGGAGAGCGAGACTATTCGCTCGGGCGGCTCGCCGGCCCGCGCATGGAGTGTCCAAAGGAGAAGGAACGCAGATATAGCGATTAACGACTTTCTCTTCCGCACTATATCATCCCAGGAACTGCTCGAAGCGCATGTAATTTTTGAGGTTGAAGACAGAGCCCGCTGGCGGCTCGTAGCCCTTCATGACGCCGGGGTTTATGGCGTTGGCGAGTATTTCCAGCCCGTCCACGACGCGCGGCCCCGGCCTGCTGAAGTAGGAGTTCGCGTCGAATACGTACGCTAGCCCGTTGGTCGTGGAGGGGAGCGAAAACCATTCGTCGTTCTTCATTATCGTGTCTATCTGGTCGAGCGTTTTTTCGGCGCTGTACCCGCACGGCATTATCATCGTCATGTGCGGCGAGAAATCGGCGATGTCTTTCCACGACACCTTGAACGACGGCTCTCCCGGCTTTCCGAGCCCGTTAAGTCCGCCCGCTATCTCGACCATCTCCGGCACCCAGTGCCCGGCCGCGTAGGGCGGGTCGAGCCATTCCAGGCAGAACACCCTCGGCCTGTCGCGCATGCCCTCGAAGTGGTCACTCACCTTGGCTATCCTGTGCCTGAGTTTCTCCGTGATCTCCGCGGCCGTTTCCGCCGTGCCTGTCGCTTCGCCGATTATCATTATGGAGTCCAGTATCTCGCCGAGCGTCGAAGGCTGGAGCGATATTATTTCGGGCATGCTTCCCAGAACGGAGGCGGCGTCCGCCACTTCGTTCCCCGAAACGGCGCACACCTCGCAGAGCCCCTGCGTAAGAATGAGGTCCGGCGAGGCTTCCTTGAGCGCGTCCCTGTCTATGAGATAGGTGCTCTTGCCCTCGGCGGCGTTTTTGCTCACGACCTCGTCTATCTCGCGGCTGGACAGCTTCTCGGGGTCGATGAAGCTCATTATAACCCTCGTCTTCTCGCGTACAGCGGGCGGGTAGTCGCATTCGTGTGTAACGCCCGTCACGCTGTCGCCTATCCCGAGCTCGTATAGTATTTCCGTCGTGCTTGGAAGAAAGGAGCAGATTCGCATGTTATACCGCCTTTTCTCGATAATCTGGAGGGGGAGGATTTCTCCCGGCCCCCTCCTGTTAAGTATCGTTGACCGTCTTTCTTTATGCAAACCGCGCGGCTATTCGAGGCCGAGCGTCGTATCCACCGAGCCAAGCAGCTCGCTTATGCCCGTGATGAAGAATATGTCCGGACCCTGGAAATCCACACCCGGAGCACCGGGCCTTATGGCGAGGGACTGCACACCATCGAATAGCTCGGCGCCGGGGTCGAATGCCCTTATCCCGGCAGGGAACGGCGCCATGTACGGGAACGGATCGAGCTGGTCGTTATTCGTATCGAGCACCGCTATCTGGTCCGAGTTAAAGAGGGTCGTGAACAGAAGGTTGCCTCTTATGGCCACGTCCGCCGTGTTGTTGAGACCCGTTGTATCCGTAATCACAATAGGATTGGCGTGGCCGTTAATCACGTCGCCCGAGATGAGATCGACCTTGAAGAGGGCGCCTATGAGCCCGAGTCCCATGTACCCGAATCCGTCAGACGTCGATTCCAGGGAGTTGGGCAGGCAGGCAAGCGGATTTTCTTCGCTAAGAGGAATCGGGATATTGCCTGTGACAATGTCCGTCTCGGGGTTAATAATATCAATCGAAGGTGGAAATGAGGGATCGCAGAAGATTTCCGAAAAATCCGGCGTGGAAGTTGCATTTCCAGTGTTGACGAGGTAAATACTCCCTTCGAACAATATCATACTGGTACTGTTGGCGCCGGAGGCCTCGATTCTCTTAACAAACTGATTGCTTTCGGCGTTTATTATCGTGACGAAGCCGTTTCCATTGGGTTGAGAGAACCCGGTTATGTTATTGTTGGATATGTAAACTTTTCCATTCACTATTATCACTCTAGACGGATCGTCGAACGGATTGCCCCCGATTACACGCACTTCCTGGCATGGTTCTGTTGTTCCTTCGTGTCCGGTCTCCACGAATAAAATCTCGCATACCCTTGTCTGTACATTCACCAGGGAAACGCTTTGTCCTATGGTATTGGCCACATAAGCTCTCGTGTCGTCGAGGAATTCCATATCCACGGGATCAGATCCTGGAGGCACGACTATCGTGCCTACCTGGCCCGGCGGGTTCTGGTTAAGGTCGAATATCTGAATATTGTCGGAGAAGCCGTTTAGGACGTAGGCCCTGTCACCCCTGATTTTAATCGTCGTCGGCACGCTTCCGAGCTGGGCCAGGTTCTGCTGGACCGAATCCGAAAGGAGCGTAACACCTATTACAATGTCTTCGACTATGGCCCCGTCGTCCGTGACGAGAACGTTGAACTCGTCGCCGGTACTGCCTGTAAAGGTCACAGGCGGGAAGCTCTCGTCGCCCTGCCCGAAAGAAGTCTCTGTCTCGCCCGTGTCGAGGTTGGTTACCTCGATAGTGCTCCCCGGAGGCACCGAGCCCACGAGCCCGCCTACCTCTATCGTTACGTTAGAGCCCGGTATCGCGGCCACGGCCAGAATGCTCCCCTTGGGTACGAAGCCGCCCCCGCCGCCCGATTCGTCGCATCCCGCGAGCGCAAAGCATCCGGCTGCTATCAGTAATATCGGAAGTAATGTTTTCATGACTGAATCCTCCTCTTGTTGTATCTGTTGTAGTCGTTTTAGAAATTCACTCCCGCCGTTGCGTAATAAGTCCTTCCGGGAAGCGGGAAATCGAGCGCGTCCCGGACGTCGAGGTTGTTGAAGAGGTTCTTTATCTCGAACGTGAAAAAGAGCTTCTTCCATTCCGCTTTTGCGCCGGTGTTGTAAACCGTCCGCGCAGGCGTCGTCTTCGAATTCGGAAATGCGCTGACCGGTATCCTGTCCACGTAATTCGTCTCCCAGAAAATCGAGACGTAGTCGAGGTCCAGAACCGCCCTCAGGTCGAACTTGTTCCTCGGCCTTCCCGGGAGCTGCGCCCCTGTTTCGTCTATCTCGCCGTCCAGGAACGTGTACCCGGCGAAGAGCTCGAAGAAATCGACGGGCTTAAGCGCCAGGCTCGCCTCTACGCCCTGCTCGTTCACGTCGCCGATGTTTCTCGGCTCGATGGTCTGGGCGCTTATGTAGACGAACATTATGAGGTCCTGGACGTGGCTCCTGAAATATGTGACTTCGAGCGCGGCCTTCGGGTGCGAGAGCATAAACCCGACGTCGAAATCGTACGCCGTCTCGGGTTTCAAATTCGGGTTGCCGCGTATGAACCCCTCGTTCGGGTAGAAGAGCTCGCCGAAGCTGGGCGCCCTGTAAGACCGTCCGGCGTTGGCCTTAAGCGACAGGAAATCGAACGGCGAGACTATTACGCCGAGCCTCGCCGAGACGCCCGAGTCCGTGTCGGTCGTCTCGTGCCGCGTCCTCCACACGTCGTACCTCACTATCGGGTTAATCAGCAAAAGCCCGTCGAAGAGATTTATCTCGTCCCCGGCGAAGAGGCCGAGTGTGAACCTTTTCGGGTCGTCGTAGTCCTCGTTGAAGAGGATGTCCTCCCTCGCATCAAGGGCGAATGTGAATACCTGGTTATATGGCGCGAACCACCTGAGGGCCGGGTTTATGCCGAAGGAATAGGTTTTGCTGTGGGTGTCTATCGGAAGCCCCAGGGTCGGCTCCAGGTTCTTATATTTGAGATCGTCGAACCTGTTGAATATGAGCACGTCGAGGTCGAAGTTCTCGTTAATGAATTTCTCCTTCGAGATGTTAAGGCTCGTGAGGTTCCTGAGGTCCTTCTGGTTTGCGTCCGGCTGCTGGAATTCTCCCAGCCCGGGCACGCCGCGGTCGTCGTAGAAGAACTCGTTCAGAAGGCTTACCTTCCAGCCGTTTCCGGGATCGTACGTAACCTTCCCAAGCAGGCTCTCGGAATGGAACTCGTTGTTGATACGCGTTAGCGTGAGGTCGTTTACCGACTTGAATTTGAAGTCGCCCTTCGACTGCGAGTGGGTGAACGAAACGAGATAGCTGAAGTCGCCCACCTTCTGCGCGCGCGAGGCGTTGAGGCTGAACGTCTCGTACGAGCCGTACGTCGCCGAGGCGAACGTGAACGGCTTTGCCGTATCCTTCGTGACGATGTTCACGACGCCGCCTATAGCGTCGCTCCCCACGAGCGCCGACGCCCCGCCGCGAAGGACCTCGTACCTATCGACGTACTGGACCGGGATCGTGGAAAGGTCCACCCCGCCGCCGACGGGGCTGTTGAGCCTGACGCCGTCCAGGAGTATCACGACCTGGTCGTTCGACGACCCCCTTATAGAGATCGTCTTCAGCTGCCCGAAGCCGCCGTAGTCCCTGACGACCACGCCCGGCGAGAAGGACAGAATCTCCGAAGCCGTGTTGTACTCGCCCATGAAGCCGCCCAGCTCGAGGACTGTGGAAAAAGCGGATGGATAGTCGAGGGGCGGCGTCTCCGGCGCGTCTTCGACGACGACGGTTTCGAGAGTTTCCCCGTCGTCCTGCGCGAGCGCGGGCAGGGGGACGAATATAGCCAGGAGGAATATTAAGAGTTTTTTCAATTTCGCCACCGGTTCACGAGCTTCGAACCGGGAGCGGGCCAACATAAACCACGAACATTTACCTTCTCCCCTCGAAGAAAAGTAAATTCATAGTCATAAGGCAGATGTTCTGGCTCGTAGCCTCGGGACTCCGCCGCGCCTTCCCGGAAAACCAGTGGCGTCTTTGCGGCGGACTTTAAGGACTACTTACAGCAGCGAGCGGGCTGCGCCGGATTCTCACCGGACTTCCCTTTTAAGCCTAAGCACCTTATATCCATAAATTTTAAAGAGCGTGAATAATCCCTTACATAATAACTTCCGGCTGGGCGAATTCAAGTGTCCGCGATCGGGCGCGGCTGTTCCGGCCACAGAAGCGTTATCAGAGATTCGGGACGACCTCTTTCCCGAAGGTCTCTATACACCCCGATATCACGTCGTGCGGGGCCTGTGGGAAGACCATCCTGCATGTTATGTACTTTATGCCGAGTGTGTCCCTGTACATCTCTATCTCTTTTATGCAGTCCTCCGGGGTGCCGATTATGAACCTGTCCTCGGCCAGGTGTTCGAAGAGCGGGTCGTCGAGGCCCGTGAGCTGCTTCCCCCTGACGAACATCTTCACCCCGAGGGTGAAGTAGTACTTGTACATGGCGATGATGTATTTCGTTCCGCCCTCCATAGCCTTGTTCCTGTCCGGGGACACGAACGTCTCGCGGAGGAGTATGTGCTCGACGGCGTCCGGGTCGTTCCCGGCCTTCTTCGCCTCGTCGTTGTAATACCCGAGCGTGTCCCTCACCATGCTAACCGTCCTCCCCGGGCCTATCAGTAGCGGCAAGCCGAACCTCCCCGCACGCCTTATCGCGGGCTCCTCGAACGCGCCGACGTAGAGCGGCACGGGCTTCTGGACGGGCTTGGGTGTAACGGTTGTGTTCTCGTATTTAAACCTCTTGCCCTCGTACGAGAACTTCTCGCCCGAGAGCGCCTTGCCGAGAACTTCGAGCCCCTCCTCCATCCTCGAAGGCCTCTCTATCATTGGCACGCCCATGCCGTCATATTCTTCCTTCCTGTATCCGAGGACGACCCCGAGGTCGAACCTCCCGTTCGATATGTTGTCCACGACGGCGGCGTCCTCGGCGACGCGGACGGGGTTCTGCAGCGGCAGAATTATGCCGGCCGAGCCGATTCGTATTCTGGAGGTTACGGCCGCCATCGCCGCCGCGGCCACCGCCGGCGAAGGGCAGTAGCCGTCGTCCAGGAAATGATGCTCCGATATCCACGCGGAATCGAAGCCGACGCTCTCGGCCAGCCTCACCTGCTCGAGGCTGTTTTTATAGAGGTCCGGGTGTCTGTAAGGGAGCTCGCCGTGTGTCTGCATGCCGAATAGTCCGATGCCGAATTTCATGGAAATTCCTCCTGAATCTTCTTTAGCCTGACGTCTATTATAACATCCGCGGCCGGACGACTTGTATGTAGATACACGCCTTGGGCGTTCGCATAAAAACGTTGCGATTCAGTTGCCCATGGGTTTATAATCACATCTATTAACCATTGAGAGGTGAATAAATAATGAGTAAAGACATAAAATTCGGCCTGTCGGCCCCCATGCCCGGCGCCGATATGGACGGACTACTTAAATTCTCGGTCCTCGCCGACGAGCTCGGGTTCGATACGGTGTGGTATCCAGACCACGTCGTTTTCGTTTCCCCGACCGAGGCCCACGAGGCATGGACGATCGCGACGGCGGCGGCCATGAAGACGAACAACATAAAGCTCGGGACGGTTTCGGACCCGCACAGGATGCACCCGGCGGTTTTCGCGCAGAGGCTGGCGTCCATAGACCACATATCCCAGGGCAGGGTCACGCTCACTCTCGGCGTCGGAGAGTCGATGAACCTCGACGCATACGGCATCAAGTGGAACAAGCCCCTTTCGAGGCTCAGGGAATCGATGCAGGTTATGCAGAAGCTCTGGGCCGCGGACGGGCCGATAGATTTCGAGGGCGAGTTCTTCAACCTAAAGGACGCATTCCTCCAGGTAAAGCCGTACAAGAGGGACAGGATTCCGATGTACATCGCGACGCACACCCCGAATGGGCTAAAGCTCGTGGGCGAGCTCGGGGACGGGTGGCTTCCGATAGACCTCAACCCCGGCCTCTACGAGGAGTACTATGGTGTAATAAGGGAGAGCGCGAGCGCGGCGGGAAGGGACGAGTCCGAAATAGACCCGGCGCTCTGGGTGTTCACATCGCTCGGCGAGAACGAGGACGAGGCCTACAAGACTCTCGAGCCGTTCAAGTACGTTCTGGTCATGCAGGACCAGCTCAAAAAGGCGGGCTACGACGTCGAGATCCCCGAGGAGTACCATGGTCTTAATTACTTCAACGTCATTCCGCAGGACGAGGCCGGCAGGCAGAAGTTCAGGCAGATCGGCCAGTTCTTCCCGAGGGAGGCGATAATAGACTTCACCATCACCGGCTCTAAGAAGGACTGCATAGCCAAAATCGAGAAGTACATAGACAAGGGCGTCAGGCACTTCGTCCTCTTTTACAGGTTCAGCCCCGATCCAGAAAACGCGCTCAAGACCTATGCGAAGGACATCATCCCCTACTTCAAGGGCTGAGCGGCCGGACGGTATACACTAACAGTTTTATAATCCATTCCTCCCCCCTCGGGGGGGGAGGATGAAGCTGGAGTAATTCTCTTTTCAGGCGGGATTATTCCGGCTCGGACGCCGCTGCGTTTTCCTTGGCCGGGTCCTCGAAATAGACGTACTTGAACAAGACGAGGTCGAGCGGGTTCGGCACGAGTCCCTTCACATAAGGCTTAATCATGTTCTGCTGATTGGAGACGAAAAACGGGACTATGGGAACGTCGTTCTCGGTCAGTATCTTCTGGGCCTTGTCGTAAAGCTCCTTTCTCCTGGCGGGGTCGGTCTCCTCGGCGGCCTTGTAAACTAGGGCGTCGTATTCCTTGTTGCACCACCTGGTCCTGTTGTTCCCCGACGTGCACGTAAAGAGCGTCATGAAGTTATGCGGGTCCGGGAAATCGGCCCCCCATCCGGCCCTGTGTATCTCCGGCGGGTCCGTGTTTATGGTGCTGAGGTAAACCTTCCACTCCTGGTTCATGAGATTGACCTTGACGCCGAGATACATCTTCCACATGCTCTGGAGCGCCTCGGCTATGACCCTGTTGCTGCTGACGTCGGGCCAGAGGAAGGAGACTTCGGGGAAGCCCTTCCCGTCCGGGTACCCGGCCTCCGCAAGCCACTTCTTCGCCTGCTCGGGGTCGAAGTCTATCCCGACCTCGTCGTTGTATCCGAGCATGTTGTTGGGTATCCAGGACTTCGTCGTAACGCCGGCGCCCTGAATGAGGTCTACTATGCTCTGCCTGTCTATGGATGCGGCGAAAGCCTTTCTTACGAGCGGATTGTCGAAGGGCGGCTTCTCGACATTGAACGCTATGTAATTGGTCCTGAACATGAGCGTGGTCTTGAAATCAGGGAGGTCTTTTAGTCTCGGGACTTCGAGCGGGGGGATGCTTTTACTGTCCGCGTAGTCGAGCTCGCCGCTCTCGTACTGCGCCAGCGCCGACGAGGGATTTTCGTTCATTATTATCCTGACATTCTCGATGCGGGGCTTGTCCCCCCAATAGTCGCCGTTCCGCGTGAGGAGTAAGTGGTCGTGGTGCTTCCACGACGTGACCCTGTAGGGCCCGAGCGTGACGATGTTCTCGGGCTCCGTCCACCTTATCCCGTGCTCCTCGACGACGTCCTTTCTCATCGGATAGGTCGCCATGAACGATAGGAGGCTCGGGAAATAGGCGGCCGGCTTTTCGAGCGTAACTTCGAGCGTCCCGTTGTCAACGACCTTTACGCCGACCTTGTCCGCGTCGTTTATCTCGCCGGTGTTGTACTCCTCGGCGTTTACTATGTCGTAGAGAAAGTAGGCGTAATCCGCGCCGGTTTCGGGGTTGAGGAGCCTCTTCCACGAATACTCGAAGTCGCCCGCCGTGAGCGGCTTCCCGTCGGTCCACTTGACGCCTTCCCTGATTTTGAACGTATAGGTCTTTCCGTCGTCGCTCACCGTCCAGCTCTCGGCAAGCGCCGGCAGCGAATGGAACTCAGCGTCGAACTGGGTAAGCCCCTCCATGATGTTGTTAAGGACGGTATAGGAAGAGCCGTCCGTCGCCAAGGACCAGTCGAGGGACGGGGGCTCGTTGCCGAGGTTAATGTTGATAGTGTCTCTTTTTGCCGCGCTCTCCGCGCCCTTGTCGCCGCCGCACGAGACCATGGCGAGCACCGCGGTAAACACCGCCGCAGCCGCCAGTGTGAATGTCCATCTGAAGCTCTGCTGGTACGGGCGTATCATGCGAGGTTCTTCTCCTCGGAGACTTCGTAGGCGACTATGCTTTCCGAGCCGTCTATGAGCCCAGGGAATGTCTCGGCGAACTTAAGGAAATGGGGCTCCTTGAAATGAAGCTCGAGGTCTTCCATGCTCCGCCATCTCTCGTAGAAGGTAAACGCATCGGGGTCGAAGGCGTCCTGGAGGAACTCGTAGACTATGCATCCTTCC
>JRYE01012133.1_pt1 | contig 19101 bp, 16 predicted proteins | sample 235321 | NCBI WGS metagenome assembly JRYE01 (sample SAMN03074214, study PRJNA261473) | activated sludge metagenome | biome: Common Effluent Treatment Plant; feature: Wastewater; material: Activated sludge; isolation source: activated biomass in a lab-scale reactor treating industrial wastewater at... | reverse complement strand
CGGCTTTACGCCCAATGGAGATGGATTGAATGATAAATTTTATCCTTTCCCTGTAGGTATCAAGTCCATTAATTATTTTAAAGTATTCAACCGCTGGGGACAGTTGGTTTATAGTACAACTACATTGATGGCCGGATGGGATGGAAGAATGTTGGGTGTAGAACAACCATCGGGCACTTATGTGTATATGGCTGAAGGCGTAGATAAGAATAATAAAAAAATAACGAAGAAGGGAACGGTTACGTTGATTAGATAAATAGAAGTGAATAATTTATTTGAGAATGGTTCGTGGGGACACGAACCNNTGCAATTAATAATTTCAAATCAAAACATTTTGGTAGTATGACAATCTTTTCAAAAATCATTGCCGGAGAAATTCCTTCCTATAAAATTGCTGAGAACGAAAAATTCTTTGCTTTTCTCGACATCTTTCCACTGCGTGAAGGACATGTGCTGGTGATACCCAAAATAGAAACCGACAACCTGTTTGATTTGCCGGATACATATTTATCAGAAATGTTATTGTTTGCAAAACCCATTGCCAAGGCTATTGAAAAATCATTTGACTGCAACCGTTGTGGTATGAGTGTTGTGGGTCTTGAAGTACCCCATGCACATATGCATTTGATTCCAATTAATTCTGCCAACGACCTCAACTTTATCCAACCAAAGCCACAGGCAAAACCTGAGCAGTTGAAAAAAGTACAAGAAAAGATTCTGGCAAATATGTAATCATATATTTTATAACAAAAGATTGTTCACAGATTTGTTTTCGGCTTACTGCTTTACAATTCTGAAACTTTGTTTCTGCTCACCTGCTTTTAGTTCTATTAAATAAATACCGGCAGCCGGAAGCTGTACGGTAGCTTGTTGTATAAATCCTGTTGCCGGCAATTGTTGCTGTTGTACTTGTTTGCCACCGGCTTCAAATATGCGTAACTGCACCTTTTCGCCTGCATTGGACTGATAAGTAAGTGTCACCATTCCGTTTGTAGGATTGGGATATGCCTGCCATTTTATTTCGTTGGAGAATACTAAGGGTCTGATATTGGAATAGCTGTACCTGCCATCATTGTCCACCATTTTTAATCTATAATAATGCACTCCCGATTTATTGCTTTCCAAATCAGAAAAAGAATAATGCCTTATTCCTGCACCTGAGTTTGCGGCTGCTACTTCACCCAGCTTGACAAACTGATTGAGCTGATAATTTGAATTGCCTTTGGCTACTTCAATTTCATAGTGATGCAGGTTTGATTCATTTTCAACAGTCCATTTGGCCAGTACATCATTATTATTAGTCTTTGTAACCAAAAAGTTTATTAGCTGTACAGGTAATGCAGAGTTGTTATCAAAGCCACCATTGTTGAGCCAAAACTCAGAAAAGTTTTTCACCTTAAATTCGGCATAATAACCTTTATCAAATGGCGTAAATTTTATTTTTCCATTATTGATGAAGAGATAATTGCCCGGTGTATTATCACTTAGCGTTCCATTTTCTTTTGAAACATCAGTGGGGTCGCTGTATTTGGTTACTCCCAGTTCGTAGGCCATTGCCGGTTTGTAACAATTACTACAACCGCTTGCATTAATTAAAGCTTCTGTTTCGGCATCGGTAAAATAAAAGCGAACGGTTGCCGAATCGGCTAATGCTTTGTTGGCGGGTTTCATAGTAATATTTCTGTTATGATAATATTGATCTCCATTGACTCGCACCGGTCCGGTGTAAATATAGGATTGTACATCGGTGCTTCCCATGTTCTGATTGTTGGGATTGATAGAAGCAATTATTTTGCCTGAAACGGGTTCTATAAAATGTATCCAGCTTGTGCCGCTTACATTTTGATTAACAACCGGACTGGAGCCTGTAATATCATAAATACCATTGACATCGTCGTACACATGAACATCGTCAATGGCAATACCTTCTTTTGTAACGCCCGGATCTGAACTGATAACAAAACGAAAACGAATGTTGCTGTTGTTGGTAGTAGGTAATGCTGAAGTGGCCACATGCCAGCGTGTATAGTCCTGCTGACTCCATAACTGATTGCCGGAATAATTTTTATTATACCAGTTGGTACCTGAGCCCTGTGTTCCTAATTTGTTCCAGGTAGTTCCGCCATCATTGGAATATTCTACCCAGGCACCATCGCAATAGGTGGCACCGCAATCTTCAACATCTAATGCAAGGCTGAAGCTGAGGGTAGGGTTACTCATGCTACTTAAGTTGAAACAGGGTGAATAGAGATATGAATTTTCATTTTCGGTGTAATAACCATTCAGGTTGGTTTTCCAGACTTTATTTCCACTTGCTGCTCTGGTGATTTTGGCACTGTTGGGTGTGCCATAGTTCCAAGTACTCAAATTGCCGCCGGCATACCAATAGCCATTGTTTGTTTCAAAATTTTCTAAATATGGAAAAGAAGCAATAAGCGGAAGGTGATACGCATTCACCTTTGCAGTATCGTTTTGTCTTACATTGTCGGTAGCATAATCAACCCAAGCTTCTACCAGATGATTGCCTGGGGCAGACAGGTTGGCTGTTGCTGTAAATGTATATTGTATCGAGCTATTGGCTGCTATGAAAGTAATGGTTTCATTAGCAATAATATTTCCGTCAACTCTTAGCACTACAGGAATATTATTGATGGCTGATCCTTTTGAATTTCGAACCTTGAGTTTTACAGGCACTGCATTATTGAGGCCACAGGCAACTACAACCGGCGTATCCAGCCCTAAGGCCTGTACATCATCCACTGCACGATAGATTTTGATATCATCAAAACTATAGCCGGCACCGCCCTCGTTATCAGCAGTCATATATTGGCCCCATTGGCCCCAGCGAGCTTGTGTACTGCTGCTGAAAGCCTGTCCATATACAGCTAATGAATCTGCCAATTCAATACTGGAAGAAAGTTTGTAACTGCCATCAGCAGGGTTTTGATTAGCATATAAATCATAAACAGGAATCCAACTGCTCATATCGCTGCCTCTAATCCACAACTGATTTGCGGAATTTGGTTGCTGGTTGTGATTTTTGTATCTAAAGTCAATGCGAATATCATCGCTGGCAATATTAAAGGTACTCAGGTTAAAGGTAGCGGNNGTAGCCGTTAGCGAATTGATATTGCCGCCACTGATGTATTTGCTTACATCCAACGTAATGGCCTTGCTGCCTGAATAAGCGATGCCTGAATTGATATAACTACGCAAACGCCCATCCGTTGAGCTTTTTAAAAAATCATACCTGTCGTTGCCGGTAAGACCCATTTGATTTTCGGTAACTGTTTGACCGGGTGTGGATTCTAAGTTATCTATCCAGGGCAACTGCGCATTGGTAATGGGCTGGTTGTCTAATTGTTTGTAAACGTTTTGAAAACTGTTGTTTATGGTTACGGCATCACCCGCTTTAGTGGCTGTAGCCAAAATGGTATAGGAGCCAACGGCCGAGAGATTGGCGTTGGTTGCAAAGGTATAATCCAAATGATTAAGGGCGGGAATATTTGCTGTGGGTGCTGTGATGACTTCATTAATGGCCGGCCCTCCATTGATAGAGTAGGAGACATTGATATTTCCGGAAGATGCAATATCATCCAGATTTTTGATGCGAATGGTGATGGGTACATTATTGCCCAAAGCAGTAGATGTAAAAATTCTGCCGGATGTAATGGGCGAAATAATGGTGTCAAGTTTCAAATCATTGTCAGAAATACTTCCTGCGCAGGTTCCTGTATTGGGCTGTCTGGAAATCGCAATTGCCCTTCGGCCCGGGTGCCCGTTTATTCTGGCTCTTACGGTTACCCAGTAAACAGAATCTTTTGATAATCCGCTAAAATTGTAACTAAGATTGGTGGTTGTGGCTACGGAAACCATTTCATTTCCTATCAATCGCATGACTTCATAATCCGTAGCAGCGGGAACCGCATTCCAATTGATGCTGATATAACCTTCGCATTGTACTGCAGACAATGTAACAACAGGAAGCTCCGTTATTACAAAAGCATTACTGGTTTGTGAAAATCCGGTTGTATTTTTTGTCAATCTCAATTTGGCTACATCGGTGGGTGTATTGGGCACCGTCCATGCATAATGCCTTATTGCGGCTGGCAAATTATTACTTAAAGTAGTCCAGCTGCCACCGTTATTACTTGAAAATTCCAAAGTAAAAGTATTGGTTTCATCACTATACGATTCCCAGTTTACAATAAAACTGTCCACATTAGGTACCGATGGAATTAAGTGTTCGCCACCCACAGGATTCGTAAGTACCAAACTTTGGGGAATGGCATCATAAACCAGAAAGTAGCCTTGTGAAGGGCCTGCGGCAATGGCAGCACCGTTAGCTTTTAAATCATAACTGCCGGCAGCGGGATTATTGATGACAACTTGTTCAATATTATTAATGGCATCATTGCCGGTGGCTGTAGCCGCATTGTTAACATTGGACGACAAAGTATCTAGCACATAAGGCAGTACTGTGCCACCCGGGCCGGTTACACTTAGGTTTAGATTATTTACTAAAGTGTGTGCAGCCATTACTGATGCAGCAGGATCGTTCCAGTACAGCAACACTTTTAATTGTGCAGTATTGGCCGGAACAGAAATGGTGTGTGTATTGGTAATATTTTGTGCAACTGTGTTTGTAAAATAATGATTCGCTTCCATCATAGCCAGCGAACGTACCAGGTTCATACTTCCAAAACCATAAGTAAAATCGGGGCCTGCGTTGCCACGGTCTGATGCGCCATTACAAAGCAATGCTTTCAATAATCCGTTTTTTGGATTTGCATTTCCATGTGTAGTGCGATATCTTTCTATCAACAAAGCCAATCCACCTGAAACACCCGGTGCTGCCATACTAGTGCCGTTGTTGAAACTATATTGATTATTTGACCAGGTTGAAGCTACTCTTTCGCCCTGCGACATGATTTCCGGTTTCACTCTTCCATCTCTTACCGGGCCTTTGGAAGAAAAGGTTGCCCAATCTCTTTTATAATCGGTAGCACCAACGGTAATAATATTTTTTGCACATTGAAAACCACCCATCACGGTTCTAAAACCGGATGGGAAAGGACTGCAAGTTCTAAAGCCATCATTTCCGGCAGCAAATACATGTTGCAGCTCGGGTAAATCAATTGCCTGTTGATCGAGTATTCTGGCATTTAAATCATAAATACCATTGAAGGCACAATCATCTGCTACCAATCCATAAGAATGACTGCCTATTACCATGCCATTATCTTGTACATAAGTTGGTGCTTTGGTAATAATATTATTAAACAACTGGCTTAGTATTGTTGCCTTTGGTGCATAGCCTTCAAACAATTCATTGATAATACCTGCACCACCCACGGTACCTGCCACATGCGTAGCATGTGCCCTGGGTATATCGCCGGCTCTATTGATGATGCGACCTGTAAAATCCAAATGTGTTTGTATATCACCATTATCACCTACACCTACTACTACACCCTGCCCTGTAAGACCCAGTCCGCCATTTGCAATACTTGCTTTCAGCATATTGGCTTTTGAAGCTGCCATGCTGTTGGTATTAAACTCTTTTACCGGTGCAGGTGCAGCTTGTACATAATCTATACATGGCATAGCTGCCAGTTCTGTTAATCTATCGGTAGCAACTATTAATTCAAGAATACGATAGTTTTTATTAAGCGTAGAAGTAATTTGAAATCCTTTGCGATATAATTCCTGTTGTACCGTTTCAAAGTTGAAGGAAGACGGAAAACTAATCCAAAGCTCAATCTGATTATTATTTTTTAAAGCCCAGTTGGGAAAAATTCCTCTTGATAATTCAGGCTGCATTTTTTGCTCGGGCTGTGGTACTATCAATGCTCGGGCTTTTGACTGCAATATTTCATTTGCATCCGGTTGACCGCTGATAGTAGCTGTAAAAGCATTGTTGGGTATATATTCCAATAGTTCAATGCCATTTGCTTTCAGTTGTTCTTTGATGGTAACAGAGGGCAGCTCCTCAAATTGAATAATTACAAATGACTTTCCGGCAGTTTTGGCCACGGTTTGATTAAATGCTTGAATACTGGCCGGGTCAATATTTTTTACAGGAATAAAATTGCCGCTTCTTAATTGAATTTGAAATCGGCTATCGGGTTGTGCTGCTGCCGTAACAGTTATCAGCAATAACAAAGTTATCAGGGGAATTGGATTGAGCCTCATAGCATGGTTTGAATAATAAAATTAGAATAAAAAAATGAAAATGTCCAGCGGATATACTTAGAAAACAATGCCCCTGCATATTTATTTTGCGGAAGCCTTAGTAAATTGATGCATTTGATTCAAAAACTGATATACTTCGCTCATCGTTTTCATATTTTCTCCAATGAGCATAAAAAGCCTTCCTGTTTGTTTGAGCTTTGCTTTGTTCGTTTCTGTTTGCAGAAAACGAATGATTTTATCAAAGAGTGCGGATTCGTAGTAAGGAGAATCAGGCCGGTTGATGAAGAAACAGCGGAGTGTATTGTCTTTCAAACTCATTTTTTCAAAACCCAGATCGACAGCCAGCTTGCGACAACGAACCGTAATGAATAAATCGGAAACAGGTGAAGGAATAGGACCAAAACGATCTGCCATTTCTGTTTTCATCAATTCCAGTTCTTCCTCCGTTTCGCAATTGTCTAATCTTTGATAAAGCGAAAGTCTTTCGGTAATGCTTTCTACATAATCATCCGGTATCAAAATTTCCAGATCCGTATCAATTGTACAATCTTGAACAAAATCATCCTGCTTTGCAATTTCTTCTTTGAACAAATCTTTAAAATCGCTTCTCTTTAATTCACGAATGGCTTCATCCAAAATTTTCTGATACATTTCAAACCCAATATCAGCCATAAAACCACNNTAAAACCACTTTGTTCGCCGCCCAATAAATTTCCGGCACCTCGTATGTCCAGGTCACGCATGGCAATCTGAAAACCGCTGCCCAAATCGCTGTGCTGCTCCAATGTTTGCAATCTTTTTCTTGAATCGTCGGGCAGGGTGCTCATGGGTGGTGCTAATAAATAGCAGAATGCTTTTTTGTTGCTTCTGCCCACACGACCTCTTAGTTGATGCAAATCGCTCAATCCAAACTGGTGTGCATTGTTAACGATGATGGTATTGACGTTGGGAATATCCACACCGCTTTCTACAATATTGGTACAAATGAGTACATCGTATTTGCGTTCAATAAAATCAAAAATTCTTTCTTCTAATACATGACCTTCCATTTGTCCGTGTGCATAGCCGATGCTCAGGTCGGGGCAAAGCGCCTGAATAATAGTAGCCATTTCGGCAAGGCCTGCAATGCGGTTGTATATAAAAAACACCTGACCGCCTCTTTCTGTTTCAAAATAAATGGCTTCACGTATCAGGTCTTCATTATACACCTGCACTTCTGTTTGTATGGGTTGCCGGTTGGGCGGTGGTGTGTTGATGATGCTCAGGTCTCTCGCTCCCATCAATGAAAACTGCAAGGTTCGGGGAATGGGTGTAGCGGTAAGTGTAAGACAGTCAACAGCCGTTCTTAATGTTTTTATTTTTTCTTTATGTGCTACGCCAAATTTTTGCTCTTCATCCACAACCAGCAATCCCAGGTTTTTAAACTTTACATCTTTGCCCAGCAATGCATGTGTGCCAATGATGATGTCAATTTTTCCTTCTTCAAGTTTTTGATATGTTTCTTTTTTCTCTTTGGTAGATTTAAATCGGTTTACATAATCAACCGTAACCGGAAAATCTTTCAATCGCCCGCTGAAAGTTTTATAATGTTGAAATGCCAGAATTGTTGTGGGCACCAATACAGCTGCCTGTTTCCCATCGGTACAGGTTTTGAATGCAGCACGAATGGCAATTTCTGTTTTGCCAAAACCTACATCACCACAAACTAATCTGTCCATGGGTGAGGTGGATTCCATATCCTTCTTTACATCAGCCGATGCTTTCCCTTGATCCGGTGTGTCTTCATAAATAAATGATGCTTCCAGCTCCGTTTGCATATACGTATCAGGCGTATGTGCAAATCCCTGTTGAGCTTTTCGCTTGGCATAAAGTTTTATCAGGTCAAATGCAATTTCTTTAACCTTGGCCTTGGTTTTATCTTTTAGTTTGTTCCATACATCGCTGCCCAGTTTATTTATTTTTGGAACGGTGCCGTCTTTGCCTGTAAATTTTGCAATCTTGTGCAGGCTGTTGATGTTGACGTATAAAATATCGGTGTCTTTATAAATCAATCGTACGGCCTCCTGCATTCTGCCGTTTACTTCTATTTTTTGCAAACCGCTGAAAACGCCTACGCCGTGGTCGATATGCGTAACAAAATCTCCGGGTTGCAGTTCACGCAGCGTACGCAGGGTTAATGCTTTATTTTTATTGTATGCCTGCTTTACTTTGTATTTATGATATCGTTGAAAAATCTGATGATCGGTATAGCAAACGATTTTCAAATCATCATCAATAAAACCTTCATGAATAGATACGGAAACCGGGTTGAAAACAATGTCTGCATTTAAATCATCAAAAATACTTTGCAGCCTTTCCAACTGGCGTGGATTCTCGGCAAAAATGTAAATAGCATAGCCCTTGCTTTCGCTGCTTTTTAAATCACGAATCAATAAATCAAACTGACGGTTGAATGCCGGTTGCTCCTTTGTGTTGAATTGAATACTAAAAGAAACAGATGATGCGGCCGATGCATTACCAAAATTTACCAGATGTCTGTTGCTTGTTTTATCAACAAACTCGCCGGCGGTAATGAAATCTTTTTTATCAACAGTTTTTTTGCTGTTGGATTCGTCAAATTCAGAAACGGTGGGTAGTCTTTGCTTTTGATGTTTATGAATTTCCGGCTGTGCTGCTGCACTAATTTTTTCCTGATAATATTGTAAGAAAGCATCTAGATTTTCTGCTTCATCTGCCAGATGATCTTTACACAATTCGTAATCCTGAATCCAGTAGATGGTATTTGCGGGCAAAAAATCAAAAAGAGAAACCCGTTCTTCGTTTTGAAACTGTGTTTCTACATTGGGTATAATGCTAACTTGTAAAAGTTTTCTTTCGCTCAATTGTGTTTCGGGATCTATAATGCGAATGGAATCCACTTCATTTCCAAAAAGCTCAACCCGATAAGGTTTTTCATTTCCGAAAGAATAAATATCCAAGATGCCGCCACGTATCGCAAACTGACCGGGCTGATAAACAAAATCGGTTCGTTCAAAACCATAGTCGGACAGCTTCAATAAAAGTGCTCCAATATCTAATGTGTCGGCCGTTTTAATATGAATGATGGATGATGAAAGTGCTGTGGGCAATACTGATTTTTCAAAAATGGCTTCAGGATAAGTTACCAAAATTTTTTTATTACCACCACTCGCTATTTTGGTCAATGCTTCGGTACGCAGCATTACATGCGATGCATTCAGCAGTTCAAAGTTTTTCCGGTTTTTAAAAGAGGAGGGAAAATAAAAAAGGTCCAGTGCATCTGTAAGGTCTTCCAATGAGTTGTGAAAATATGCGGCTTCCTCGGCGTTGTTGAGAATAATAACATGGTTGAGCCCTGCACAGGCAGGATGTAAAAAAGTAGCAGCCACTACAAATTGTGTAGCGCTTCCGTTCAGATTTTCTAAATGAATTTTTTCGGTTTGATGGTTTGTTTCAGCAGCGGCAATAGAAAGCCTGTCCGCCAGTTGAAACAGGCGGGGGGTGTTTTGATACAATTGCAACAAATCCTGAGCACCCATGAAGGGCGCAAAGATAACAAGAAAGATAAAATGGATTAGACGTGAATCATGTAATTTTATCTTATTACGGCTTGTCTGAAGTTTTATGAATTTATTTTGAATTAAAAAGATCGCATCAGCATCTACAAATGGATACAATTTTTTATAAAATGAAATGGAGTTTTTTGGTTATAAGCTTTACTAGTGCATTGATAGCTTGTGCTCAGCCCAAAATTATTATACATGCCTACTCGCAGCAGTTTACACCCGGCACTATTCCAACAAGGGATGTAGTGGGTGAAAATGCAGATGACTTCATAAAGCATCCTGCCGTGATTACCAACTATTTGATATATGTGGAAGTAGATACAGCGATGCAAATCACACCATCGGCAGTGTGGGTAGGTGGAAAATGGGATACCGTAGCGGCAAAAAATATTATCAAAACACCTTTTATAACCGAGTATCCCAGCAAAAAAACTTTGGTACCTGCCACTTCAAAACAAGTTTATGAAATTATCTTGGGCGATACATTGAAACAGGCGATAGTGCCAACGGCTAAGGTAAAAAAGCAGATGATTGATCATGAATTGATTTTTGCTTACTGGTGGAATGGCAAAAGATATTTTGCTGCATTAAAAAAACTGACCGTGCTGGAGCCTTTGGAGGGCATGTAAATTATTTTCCTCAATACATAAACAAATTATGTAAGTACACTTGTAATTTGCACTTAAATCATTTGCATGGCATTACTACCCTGGCTTACCGGAAAAGTAATTCTCATAGAAACAGAAACAACCAACACACATCGTTTTTGGGTGGAAGTGCAGGGGGCAACTTCTTTTGATTTTAAACCCGGTCAGTTTGTAACGCTTGACCTGCCGATTGATACAAGACCCACACGCCGTTACCGTAGTTATTCCATAGCATCTTGGCCCGATGGATCAAATGTATTTGAATTGCTGATTGTGCTCAATAAAACCGGAGCCGGCACGCAGTATATTTTTAATGAAGTGCAAGTGGGTACCGAACTAAAATTTCGTGGGCCGCTGGGTGTATTTGTATTACCTGAGGAATTGAATAAAGACTTGATATTGATATGCACCGGCACGGGCATTGCGCCTTTTCGCAGTATGTTGCATTATATAAGCAACCGTCAAATTCCGCATAAAAACATTTACTTGGTATTCGGCACCCGTGAGCAAAAAGATTTACTCTACTACGAAGAGATGAAGGAGCTGCAGCATACACTCAAAGATTTTTATTTTCTGCCCACTTTATCTCGCCAGCAATGGGAAGGCCACACCGGATATGTGCATGCTATTTATGAGGCAATATGTAAAGAAAAACCGGATGCACAGTTTTATCTCTGCGGCTGGAAGAATATGGTAGATGAAGCCCGACAAAAAATTCTGGATATGGGTTACGATAAGAAGACGATACATTTGGAGTTGTACGGGTAGAAATGAAATAACATCGAGTACATAGACAGAACACTGGGCTGGTGTGATGAATTATTTGGATTCAATAATGAAATTGGACAATTGGTAGGAGTGAAATTTAACTGGTTTTATGTGCTGCTCAGGGTGAACTTAGTATTATTTGAGTTTAATAATTTGTAGTGTGTCAATTTTTGAGATATTATGTTCTACTAATACTGTTGTTACCTTTCCATTGTTTACTGTGCCATAAATTATTTCATCACCATATTTTCCTAAAAGAACTTTGCCGTTTGGTTGATATGTAAAAGGGGTCTGCTTTTGTTCATTATAATATCCTAAACAAAGTAAAAATTCACATATCATGGATGAAGCTAAAAGGATGTGGCCAAAAATGGAACCAATTTTGCGAAATTGAAAAAAATTTATTGAACGTTTTGAGCTAATAATGTCGTGAGTTTTATTGGTTTCATTTGTGTTAATTATGAGAGCATGTAAATCAATCTTAATATTCTTATTTGTCTCACCCACCATCTCCCAAATTTTCCCATCCAACATTACATCCGCACCAACTCTTCCCATGCCCGACCATCTGCATGTATAAATGTATTGGCAACCAACCTTAGGCTTTTACAAAAACATCTATCTTACTTGTCTTTATTATATGCACTAAGAAAAAACATTGTGGTTAGCCCAGATATTAAACAACACCGATCCCATAGTCATGTTACAAAACCGGGGTGAGACATCAAATACAAAAAAGTAGTAACGGATCCACGGCAGAAAAATAGAAATATTTATTTGATTTAGCTATTCACAACTGTCAGCAATTATCCTGCAATAAATGTTTCTTTAATCATTTCCTTTCATATATTCGTCCAAACCAATTTTTATGGGTGCATCCTCACTCATTGTACTTATTATTGCTGCCATTGCCTTCTCAGGCATTGCCATTTTAATTTCCAAATTTGTATTAAAAGCATCTACTAATAAACAAAAAGGTGAACCTTATGAATGTGGCATACCCACAAAGGGAAAAACCTGGGTGCAGCTGAATGTGGGTTACTATCTTTTTGCATTGATATTTTTAATTTTTGATGTAGAGTTGGTTTTCCTTTATCCTTGGGCGGTGGTTGCAAAAAGCATGGGTTGGATAGCATTGATAGAAATTGTAGTTTTCTTTTTCATCCTATTTATGGGTCTGTTGTATGCACATAAAAAAGGTGCTTTGAAATGGCAGTAAACCAATTTTGAAATGGAATTATTTTTTTAAAAATAAAATTGAAATTTTTTAATGAGCGGAGAAAGAACTTTGGAAGAAGACGGACTGATACTCCCTCAAAAACCGGAGCATTTCAAGGATACTTTTCCCGGCGAAGTACATAATATGGGAGGGGGAGATGTTGTGCTTAGTAAGTTGGATGAGCTGATCAACTGGTCGAGAGCCAATTCGCTGTGGCCACTCACCTTTGCTACCAGCTGCTGTGGTATTGAAATGATGTCGACCGCATCGGCCAAATACGATTTTTCCCGTTTTGGATTTGAAGTGGCAAGAGCCACACCTCGACAGGCTGATGTTATCATCATTGCCGGAACGATTGTAAATAAAATGGCTCCGGTACTCAAAAGACTGTACGACCAAATGGCCGACCCGAAATATGTAATTGCCATGGGTGCCTGCGCTATCAGCGGCGGACCGTTTTTTTATAATACTTATTCGGTGGTAAAAGGTGCCGATCATGTAATTCCTGTAGATGTGTATGTAGCCGGTTGTCCGCCTCGACCGGAAGCATTGCTTCATGCATTAATTACTTTACAAGAAAAAATAAAAGCAGGCCTCACTCGTGAACAAATAAAACAGGCTCAGTGAAATGACAAATGATGTATTGAAAATAAAATTGGCTGAGCTATTGCCGGCGGCAACTTTTGAAGAAGGTACCGAGTGGATTACCATTCAACTTTCGCCGCAAGATTTTTCAACTTCCATGCAATTATTGTATCGTGATGATTTGCTAAGCATGAATTATTTGTTTTGCCTTACCTGTGTAGATTGGAAAACCCATCTCACCATGGTATATCATCTTACTTCCACCACGCACCGTTGCCCATTGGTAATAAAAGTAAAACTGGAAAACACCAAGCCGGAAATTGAAACCGTATCGCATTTTTGGAAAACGGCAATATTTCATGAGAGAGAAGTGTATGAAATGTTTGGCGTAAACTTTTTGAATCATCCGGATTTACGGTTATTGATTTTGCCCGACGGATGGGAAGGAAAGAATCCGATGAGAAAAGATTTTGAAGACCCGGTAAACATGGTAAAACTATAAATTGTACAGTACAACCGAAATAGTAAAACAATCCACCGCCGAAGGTGAAATGGTCATCAACATTGGGCCGCAGCACCCGGCTACGCATGGCGTACTGCATTTTGTAATTACGCTCAATGGGGAAACCATCAAAAAAGTGGAACCCCATCTTGGCTACATTCATCGCTCTATAGAAAAAATGTGTGAAAGCCTCAGTTACCGGCAATTTGTTTATGTAACCAGCCGAATGGATTATCTCAGCAGCCATATTAATAATCATGCCTGCTGCCTGGTTACGGAGCAAGCTCTGCAAATTGAATTACCTGCCCGGGCATTGGTGATACGGGTGCTTATGGATGAACTTACCCGGCTGGCTTCTCATATGCTATGGTGGGCTTCTATGGCAATGGATATTGGGGCGCTCACTCCTTTCTTTCATGCTTTTAGAGAAAGAGAAATGATCACCGATATTTTTGAAGATACCTGCGGCACACGCTTAACCATGAACTACATGGTACCCGGTGGTGTGTTGATGGACCTGCATCCCGATTTTCAAAAGAAAGTTCATGCTTTCATTAATCAATTTAAAACAAAGTTGCCGGAATATGATGAACTGGTTACCGACAATATTATTTTTCAAAACCGCACCAAAGGGATTGGATATTTAAGCAGGGAATCGGCTATTTCCTACGGTTGCACCGGGCCGGTTGCAAGAGCCAGTGGTGTAAGTTGTGACGTACGCAAGCATTTTCCGTATGCTATTTATGATAAACTGGATTTTAAAGAAATTATTGATACCGGCTGCGATAGCTGGGCAAGATATAAGGTAAGGATGCAGGAAATGCGGCAAAGCCTGCATATTATTGAGCAGTTAATTGATAATATCCCCGAAGGGGATTTCCAGGCAAAAACAAAAGCGGTACTGAAACCCCCCAAAGGAGAATTTTACAGCAAAGTGGAAACGGCAAGGGGTGAATTGGGGGTTTACATAGTGAGCGAAGGCGCCACCACTCCTTATCGCATTAAATTCCGCTCGCCGGGATTTAGCAACCTAAGCGCCCTGGAGCATATGGCCGTAGGTGGAAAAATCGGCGACTTTGTTGCCGTAATGGGAAGCATTGATTTGGTGATACCCGATATTGACCGATAAAAATAATTAGTTATAAAGAAACATGTGGAGCCTTAATGAAATAGTAAAAAGTACCGATCTAAAGTTGAATGAATTATTCAAACCGGGTATGGTGTTTTTTATTGAAGCCATTATTGTGGCCCTGTTGGCTATTAGTTTATTTGCCATTTTAGGCCTGGTACTGGTGCTTATGGAACGAAAAGTGTCTTCATTTATGCAAGTGCGTTTGGGTCCCAATCGGGTTGGCCCAAAAGGAATGTTTCAAACCGTGGCCGATACCATTAAATTAATTGTAAAAGAAGGCATGACGCCGGATAATGCAGACCGTTTCTTATTTCACCTGGCGCCTTTTTTAGTGATGATCGTGGCCATGATATTACTGGCGCCACTGCCTTTTGCCAACGGTTTTCAAATTTGGGATATCAATATTGGGGTGTTGTTTGTAAGCGCAGTTTCTTCCGTAAGTGTAATAGGGATTTTAATGGCCGGGTGGAGCAGTAACAATAAGTATTCCCTTCTTGGCGCCATGCGTAGCGGGGCGCAAATTGTGAGTTATGAACTTAGCGCCGGGTTTTCTATTTTAGCCATTGTAATCTTATCGGGCAGTTTAACTTTTAGTGATATTATACAATCACAGGCTAATGGCTGGTGGTTGTTTAAGGGCCATATACCTGCCCTAATTGCCTTTGTGATTTTTATAATTGCTGCTACTGCCGAAACCAACCGGGCGCCTTTTGATATGGCCGAAGCCGAAAGTGAACTTACGGCCGGCTTCCATACGGAATATTCGGGAATGAAGTTTGCCTTGTTTTTTTTGGCAGAATACGTAAATGTTTTTATTGTATGTGCCATAGGCGCTACGCTTTTCCTGGGCGGTTGGATGCCTTTGCATTTTGGTGACAACACTACCTTTAATCATGTTATGGATTATATTCCGGGAATTGTATGGTTTTTTGGCAAAACGTTTTTTCTCATTTTTATAATGATGTGGTTTCGCTGGACTTTTCCCCGGCTGAGGATTGACCAACTGCTCAACCTGGAATGGAAATATTTATTACCGATAAGTTTAATAAATTTATTGCTGGTAACGGTGGTGGCCATTAGTGGCTGGCATTTTTAAGCGTTCATTATGTTTTTGATTAAATATATAAAAGAGGTTTTTGGTGCGGTAAAGTCGCTGGCCATTGGTATGCGCCGTACCTTATCTTATTTTGTAAGACCAAAAGAAATAATTACCCAGCAATACCCCGATGAAAGACCGGTAATTGCTGAACGATTCAGGGGAGAAGTGGTATTGATGCATGATGAAAATAACGAACATGCCTGTACCGGTTGTACAGCTTGCGAGCTGGCCTGCCCCAATGGAACCATAAAAATTGTAACTAAGTTTGATACCACACCCGAAGGGAAAAAAAAGAAAGCCTTAGATACTTTTGTGTATCGCCTGGAAATGTGTACCATGTGCAACCTTTGTGTAGAGGCTTGTCCAACATCGGCAATAAAAATGGATACAGCTTATGAACATAGTGTTTTTGACCGGAATAAGCTTACTAAAAAATTAAATAACGAAGGCTCTAAAATCAGGTCGGGTGTAGAGTAAAACAATATAAAAGGATGACTGCTTATCAAATTACATTTTATGGTATTGCTGCCCTTATACTGGTAACGGGATTTCTTTCCGTTACTACCCGTAAAATTTTTCGTTCGGCTATTTGGTTATTGCTTTCGTTAATTGGCGTGGCCGGCCTTTATTTTTGGATGGAGGTGGAATTTATTGCAGCCGTTCAAATTGCCGTATATGTAGGCGGTATTGTAGTGCTCATTATTTTTGCCGTTTTTCTTACCCAGCAATCCGGCAATGAAATGCCTAAAGCGCCGCCGGCCAGAACCTTGTTTGCGGTTTTATCTGCCTTGTTTGGTATGGCGTTTAGCATTTATATCATTTGCAATATAAAATTTCCGGTGCGTAATGAAGTTTTAGATGCTTCGGTAAGTAAAATTGGTACGGCCATGTTGCATACCGGCAAAGATGGGTATGCCCTTCCTTTTGAAGTGGTGAGCATACTCTTGCTGGCTGCCATGGTGGGCTGTATAGTGATCGCCATGAAAAACCCCGGAGAAAAAATTGATGAAAAAATAATAAACCATCCTTAAGTTGATACCCTTAGCACATATATTTGTTTTAAGCATCTTGCTTTTTTTTATTGGGATGTATGGTTTTTTTACCCGTAAAAACCTGATCTCTATGCTCATGTCTGTGGAGTTGATGCTGAATAGTGTTAATATCAATTTTGTAGCGGCAAACAAGTATTTATATCCCGGGAAGCTTGACGGGGTATTTTTCAGCATTTTTATAATTACCATTGCTGCTGCCGAAGCTGCCGTAGCCATTGCCATTATCATTAATCTTTACAGGTCGCATCAGTCCATTGATGTGGACGATGCCAATGAAATGAAATATTAATGAAAAACCAACTCATCATATTATTAATCCCTTTGTTGCCTTTATTGGGTTTTGTGCTATTGGGGTTGTTGGGTAAAAACTATCTCAAAAAATCGGCAGGTATTATTGCAACAATGCTGTTGCTGGCCTCGGCAATACTTTCTATAATTGTTGCAGGGCAATATTTTTTTGATTACGGTAAAGCCTTTGATGTTTATGTAAAGTTGATTGCCTGGGAAATTCACTGGCTCGGTTTTACCAATCAGCTCTCCATTAATATTGGTGTGTTACTCGACCCCATCTCGGTGATCATGCTGGTAGTAGTAACATTTATATCGCTCATGGTGCATATCTTCAGTTTGGGTTACATGAAAGGCGAAACCCGGTTTGCTACATATTATGCTTACCTGGGCCTTTTTACTTTTTCAATGCTGGGACTGGTATTAGCGCCCAATTTATTTCAAATGTATATGTTTTGGGAGCTGGTAGGTATTTCCTCTTATTTACTCATTGGGTTTTATTTTCAAAAGCCCTCTGCCGTTGCAGCTGCAAAAAAAGCCTTTATTGTAACCCGTTTTGCCGATTTTGGTTTTCTCATAGGCATCATTATGCTATCTTATTTTGGCAACAGCCTCGATTTTATTACGGTAATACAAAACCTGTCTCAACCACAATCGCCGGCTTTTATTTCTGCAGCGGCGCCAATGTTTTTGGGCTGCTCCGGGCTTACCTGGGCTTTAACGCTAATTTTTATGGGGGGCGCCGGAAAAAGCGCCATGTTCCCATTGCATGTTTGGCTGCCCGATGCCATGGAGGGTCCTACTCCGGTGAGCGCTTTAATACATGCTGCCACAATGGTGGTGGCCGGGGTGTTTTTAGTGGCACGCCTTTTTCCGTTGTATGTATTTAATGGCGCTTCTTTACAAATTGTGCTATTTGTAGGTTTACTGTCATCGTTTATTGCGGCGGTAATAGCCTGCACACAATCGGATGTAAAGCGCATATTGGCATATAGTACCATGAGCCAAATTGGCTATATGATGCTGGCCCTTGGGGTTAGTGGCAGCAGTGGCGAAGCTTCTCTTGGTTTTACTGCGGGAATGTTTCATTTATTTACTCATGCATTTTTTAAGTCCTTATTATTTTTATGCGCCGGCGTAATCATTCATGTTGTTCACAGCAATAATATGAATGAAATGGGCGGATTAAGGAAGCAGCTTCCGCTTACGCATGCTGCATTTTTAATTGCCTGCCTGGCTATTTCGGGTATTCCGCCTTTTGCAGGTTTTTTCAGCAAAGAAGAAATTTTGCTTGCGGCCTATCAAAAAAGTAAAGGGGTTTACCTGCTGGCANNGTTCCGGCTTTATTTTTCTGTTTTTTGGAATAAGCCTGCACAAGCATCGCAATCCCATGCTACAACACCGGTTTCTATGAAAATTCCATTGGCGCTGTTATTGGTTTGTACCGTTGTGGCCGGTTTTATTTCTTTTGGCTCTTATGTATCTGCAGATGGAAGGGCGCTGGCCTCTCATTTTCACCTTAGCTTCTCCCTGTTGCCGGTTGCGGTAGCATTAACCGGAATATTCCTTGCCATGTGGATGTATAAATCGGCATCGGGCAAGGCCGATGCTATGGCAAAATCAATGAAAGTCCTTTATCGGCTGGCTCATAATAAATTTTATATAGATGAGTTGTATCATTTTATTACGCGACGCATCATTTTTAATATGCTGGGAAAAAATGCCGAAAGAATGGATAGAATATTTGTAGATGGGGCAGTAAATGAACTATCAGCGTCAACCATGGATGTTTCCAAATCCATTAAACACCTGCAAAGTGGAAAAATACAGCAATACCTTTTGTTTTTCTTTGGCGGTATTGCCTTGTTGCTTTTAATGTTTATTTATTTATGGAAGTAATATGAACCTGAGTTTGCTTATTATCGTGCCATTGATTTTGGCTGTAGCGGGGCTTTTGGTGAATAGCCAAAAGCAGGTGAAAGGCATTGCCCTTGCATCCGGTATCGCTCAGTTAGTTTTGGCATTTTGGC
>JRYE01003890.1_pt1 | contig 19158 bp, 18 predicted proteins | sample 235321 | NCBI WGS metagenome assembly JRYE01 (sample SAMN03074214, study PRJNA261473) | activated sludge metagenome | biome: Common Effluent Treatment Plant; feature: Wastewater; material: Activated sludge; isolation source: activated biomass in a lab-scale reactor treating industrial wastewater at... | reverse complement strand
GCCGCGAGTTCCTCGAGCAGCCGCTGTGGGTGAAGATCGGCATCGTCGTCGCCGCGCTGATGTTCCTCTACAACGTCTCCATGACCGTGCTTGCGGGTAAGAAGACGGCGATCACCAGCGTGCTGCTGATCGGACTCTGGGGTCTCGCGCTGCTGTTCCTGTTCGCGTTCTACAACCCGCACAACCTCAGTCTCGATAAGATGTACTGGTGGTACGTCGTCCACCTCTGGGTCGAGGGCGTGTGGGAGCTGATCATGGCCTCGATCCTCGCCTTCCTCATGCTGAAGCTCACGGGCGTGGATCGCGAGATCGTCGAAAAGTGGCTCTACGTCATTGTCGGCACGGCGCTCTTCTCGGGCATTCTCGGCACCGGTCACCACTATTACTGGATCGGCACGCCCGGCTACTGGCAGTGGATCGGCTCCATCTTCTCGTCGTTCGAGATCGTTCCCTTCTTCCTGATGATGGTGTTCAGCTTCGTCATGGTCTGGAAGGGGAAGCGCGAGCATCCGAACAAGGCGGCGCTCCTGTGGTCGCTCGGCTGTACGGTGCTCGCCTTCTTCGGCGCCGGCGTCTGGGGCTTCCTGCATACGCTGCACGGCGTCAACTTCTACACGCACGGCACGCAGATCACCGCGGCGCACGGGCATCTGGCGTTCTTCGGGGCTTACGTGTGCTTGAATCTCGCCATCTTCACCTATGCGTTCCCGATGCTCAAGAACCGCGATCCCTACAACCAGGTGCTCAATATGGGGAGCTTCTGGCTCATGGCGAGCGGCATGTGCTTCATGACGTTCGTGCTGACCTTCGCCGGCACGATCCAGACGCACCTGCAGCGTGTCCTCGGCCAGTACTACATGGAGGTGCAGGATCAGATCATGCTGTTCCACTACATGCGCTTCGGCGCAGGCGTGGCGGTCGTGCTCGGCGCTCTGCTCTTCGTCTTCGCCATCCTGCTGCCGCGGCGCGAGATCATCGAGCCCGGCCCCACGACGAAGCAGCTCTCACCTGCGGAGTAGGCCATGATGCCCGCTGCTCAACTCTCGGAGAAGGGAGCTTCGGCTCCCTTCTATCTCCCCCAGGGAGACGAGTGCGAGGTCTTCAGGGCCGCGTACCGCGGACAGATGCCGCTCCTGCTCAAGGGGCCGACAGGCTGCGGAAAGACCCGCTTCGTGGCGCATATGGCGGCCGTCCTCGGCCGGCCGCTCTATACGGTCGCCTGCCACGACGACCTTTCGGCTGCGGATCTGATCGGACGCTATCTCCTCAAGGGCGGCGAGACCGAGTGGGTCGACGGGCCGCTGACGCGCGCGGTGCGCGAGGGGGCGATCTGCTACCTCGACGAGGTGGTCGAAGCGCGCAAGGACGTCACCGTGGTGCTGCATCCCTTGACCGACGACCGGCGTATGCTGCCGATCGAGCGGACTGGAGAGGTGCTGGAGGCGGGCCCGCAGTTCATGCTCGTCGCGTCCTATAACCCCGGCTACCAGAACATCCTCAAAACGCTGAAGCCTTCCACGCGGCAGCGTTTCCTCGCCATCGATTTCGACTTTCCGCCGCCCGATCGTGAGATCGAGATCGTCATCCAGGAGACCGGCCTCGCGAAAGAGCGCGTCGCGCTCCTGGTCCGGCTTGCCGGAAAGCTGCGCGCCTTGAAGGGGCAGGATCTCGAGGAAGGCGTTTCGACCCGGCTCATCGTCTATTGCGCGAACCTCATCGCCGGCGGCATGCCTCTCGAGCGGGCCGTGCAGGTGGCGCTGATCGAGCCGCTCAGCGACGACGCCGACATCAAGCAGGGGCTTCGCGATCTGGTCGCGGTCGTCTACGGGTAGGCGTGACCCCGATGGCCGCTGTCGAGTTCGAGCCCTGGGAGCCGGAAGAGAGCGTCGGGAAGCTGTGGCACTCCTTCGTCAACAGCCTCGGTGCGCCCGGCGCGTTCGAGGATGCGACGGCCACGCTCGACGAGACGCGGGGGCGTCTCGGTGTTCTCTTCCGCGGGCTCGGCGGGGCGCGCGACGTCGAGATCAAGGCGGCGACGGCCAGGACCTCTCCGCATCGCCTGTCGTGGCGGCGGGCGCTCGGCCAGAGCGCGGAGCGCGTCGTGGACCCGAGCTTCGACGGGGAGACGCTGCGTCTGCCGGAGCGGATCGCCGTCTTTCCCGAGCGGGACGCCAACATCGCCCTCTACCTCTGGCTTGCCGCCGCCGTCGTCTTCGCGCGCCAGCCGCGGGCGGAACGCGATCCGCTGCGGGCCGACATCCGCGCGCTGCAAGCGGCACAGATGATGATCCGCGATGCGCTGGCCGAATGTCCGGGCCTGCGCCGCACGTATGCGGCGCTTGCCGGCGAGACGCGCCAGTTGCGCCTGGCCCGGCGCCTGCCCCGGGCCGAGGCCGCCGTCGAGGCAACGATCCTGCACCTTCTCGGTGCGCCGCCTCCGCAGGATCCGCTCGCGGCCCAGATCGCGGCGGCCGTGCGCGGCGAGGCGGACGACCTTTCGTCGTTCTCGGCGCCGCGCGGATACAAGCCCTTCCTTCCGGTGCTGCTGTGGCCGGATCTGCGCCCCCTGGCTGCCCGGAGCAAGCCCGTCAGCGAGGAGACCCCGAACGGCGAGGCGGAGACGCCGCCGAACGCGGAGCCCGGCACGTTCAAGGCCTCGCGCAAGGCGTCCGACCAGGCCGCGCGCAAGGATAGTCTCATCCTGCACAAGTTCGAGGCGATCCTGTCGTGGGCGGAGCTTCTGAACCTCAATCGCCGGGTCGACGACGACGATGAGGAGAACGCCAAGAAGGCCGCGGACGACCAGGACGAGATCGGCCTGGCGCAGGTTCCGCAGCGCGCGCGTACGCGCTTGCGGCTGCATCTCGACCTCTCGCCCGAGGAAGCGGAGTTCGAGCGGCTCGCCGGCGTTTACGTCTATCCCGAATGGGAGCACCGCTCCAAGGCCTACCTGCCGGACTATTGCCGGGTGCTGGCCGGCCCCGCGGAGCCAGCTCCCGACCTGCCGGACACGCCCGACAGCGCGCGGTCGCGGCAGCGAATCCGCAGCGTGCGGCGCCAGTTCGAGACGCTGAGGCCGAAACGCGTGCAGCTCACGCGGCAGATCGACGGCCATGACATCGACATTTCCGCCGCGATCGAGGCGCGCGTCGAGCTGGCGACGACGGGCGAGCACTCCGACCGCGTCTATATCGCGAGCCGCACCCAGGAGCGCGACCTCGCCGTCTCGATCCTGCTCGACGCCTCGCGCTCGACCGAGAGCTACGTGGCGGGACGGCAGGTCATCGACATCGCGCGCGAGGCGCTGCTGGCGCTCGCCTGGGGGATCGACGCGTGCGGAGACGACACCGCGATCGACGCCTTCTCGTCCCGGCGCCGCGACCGCGTGTTCATCCAGAGCTGCAAGACATTCGACGAGCCCATGGGGCCCGCGATCGAGGCGCGCATCGCCGGCCTCAAACCCGGGCATTACACCCGGCTCGGCGCCGCACTGCGGCACGTCTCGACGGAGCTTGCCAAACGCCCGCGCCAGCGCCGGCTCCTGCTCGTGCTGACGGACGGCAAGCCCAACGACACGGACCACTACGAGGGCCGGTACGGCATCGAGGACACGCACATGGCCGTGCGCGAGGCGCGGCGGCGGGGGCAGTCCGTATTCGGCGTGACCATCGACACCAAGTCGCAGGCGACGTTCAGCCGGATCTTCGGAACGGGCGGCTATGTCGTCATCCCCGATCCCGCAAAGCTCGTCGCGGCGCTGCCGCACCTCTATCGGCATCTGGTCACGGGATGAGCGGCGCCATGGAGACCGGGCCCGCGAGACGGCAAGAGACCGATGTGCTCTCGGAGCTTCCGGGCGAGCTCATGATGTGGGTCCTGATCGCGAGCGAGATCCTGGTGTTCGGCGCGGGACTTCTGGCCTGCCTCGGCGTTCGCATCGGCGATCCGGTCCAGTTCGCGTCGGATCAGGCTCTTCTCGACCGGACCGCCGCCGCCATCAATACGTTCGCGCTCGTAACGAGCGGCTTCTGCGCCGCCGCCGCCGTGCGCGCGCGGGAGGCCGGAAAGCGCGGCATCGCGCGCCGCTGGCTGTTTGCGGCGGGGTGCCTCGGCATCGTGTTCCTTGCCGTCAAGGCCATGGAGTACGCAAGCAAGATGGCGCTCGGGATCGGGATCGAGACGAGCCCGTTCTTCACCTTCTACTTTCTTCTCACGGGATTCCATGCGCTGCACGTGGTGGCTGGCGTCGGTCTCCTCGCGTTCGTCGCCTGGGCCGACAGCCTGCGGAACATGGAAGCGGCCGTCGCATTCTGGCACCTCGTCGACCTCATCTGGGTGCTGCTGCTCCCGATCATCTACGTGTTGAGGTGAGGGCCATGCCGGCACGCGATCTCGTCAAAGCCTGGATGGCGCTCATCGTCTTGAGCTTCGGCACGGTGCTGCTTGCATCGGACGCTGCCTCGGGACACGGCGGGATGCTCGCGGGCGCCGCGGTGCTGGTGCTGGCCGGCCTCAAGGCGCGCGTCATTCTGGGCCGTTACCTCGGCCTTTCCGGGTCGCGGTTCTGGACGCGGACGTTCGATCTCGCGATCGGGATCTTTCTGGCGCTCGCCTTTGCGCTCTATGCGATCGGCTCGGGCGGGTGAGCATGTCGAAGGGCCATGACATGGGCGCTGCACCGCCGGAGCGGCAACCGGTTCCGCTGGGGCTCTTGCTGTTCTGCTTCGCCCTGATGGGGCCGGCGTTCGCGATCAATGCGGCCTTCATCGCGATCGCCGTTCCTGCCATGACGCCCTACGGCATCACGGGCCTCGTGATCGCGGGCGCCGTCGGATCGGTGTTCGGGATCTTCCCGGCGCTCTGGCTCGCGCGGCGGATCCACGAGGGAATTCGGGACGACTGACCTCGGTCTCTCACTCGCGGCTGGCCGTCAGAATGTGAGTCGGCGGGCGCGCACGACGTTCGGCAGGGCTTTCACGCTGTCCAGGACCTCGTCCGAGATCGGCTCGTCCACGGCGACGACGCAGATCGCATCGCCGCCCGCACGCTCGCGTCCGAGATTGAAGGTTGCGATGTTGACGCTCGCCTCTCCGAGCAGCGTGCCGAGCTTGCCGATGAACCCCGGCTTGTCGGAGTTTCTGATGAACAGCATGTGCGGGCTCACCTCGAAGTCCATCGGGATGTCGCGGACGTCGATCACGCGCGGGCGCCCGCCGGCGCCGACCGTGCCGGCGACCGAGCGCTCGAGGTCGTCGGTCTTGACCGTCAGGCGGATCGAGCTTTCGAACATGCCCGCCTTGTCGCGCGTGACCTCCTCGACGACGATGCCGCGCTCCTTGGCGAGGCTCGCGGCCGAGACCATGTTGACCTCCGCGAGCGAGGCGCTGAGCAAGCCCGCGAGCGCCGCTGCCGTCAAGGGCTTGACGTTGAGGTCTGCGACGTCGCCCGAGTACTCGATCCGCACGACTTTGATGCTGGTTTCGGTGAGCTGTCCCGCGAACTCGCCGAGCTGGCCAGCAAGCTTGACATAGGTCTTGAGGCGCGGCGCCTCTTCAGCGGAAATGGAGGGGAAGTTGACGGCATTGCCGATGGCGCCCGTGAGGAGATAGTCCGACATTTGCTCCGCAATCTGCAGGGCGACCTTCTCCTGGGCCTCCGTTGTCGATGCGCCGAGGTGGGGCGTGCAGATCACGCCTTCGATCCCGAACAGGATATTGTCCCGCGCCGGCTCGGCTTCGAACACATCGAGCGCGGCGCCGGCCACGTGGCCCGAGCGCAGCGCTCCGGCCAGGGCCTTCTCGTCGACCAGGCCACCGCGTGCGCAGTTGATGATGCGCACGCCGCGCCGGCACTTCGCGAGCGCGTCGGCGGAGAGGATGTTGCGCGTCTTGTCGGTCAACGGCGTGTGCAGCGTGATGAAATCGGCGCGGCGGAACACCTGGTCGAGGTCCACCTTCTCGACACCAAGCTGAACGGCGCGCTCCTCGGAGAGGAAGGGATCGTAGGCGATGACCTTCATCTTGAGGCCGATGGCGCGATCGGCGACGATGGTGCCGATGTTGCCGCACCCGATCAGCCCCAGGGTCTTGCCGCAGATTTCGACGCCGAGGAATTTCGACTTCTCCCACTTGCCGGCCTGCGTCGAGCCGTCGGCGGCGGGAATCTGCCGCGCCAGCGAGAGCATGAGTGAGACGGCGTGCTCGGCAGTGGTGATCGAATTGCCGAAGGGTGTGTTCATCACGATGATGCCCCTCGCGGTTGCGGCCTTGACGTCGATGTTGTCGACGCCGATGCCTGCTCGTCCGATGACCTTGAGCTTCTTGGCCGCGGCAATGATCTTCGGAGTGGCCTTGGTCGCGGATCGCACGGCGAGACCGTCGTAGGCACCGATGATTTTTTCGAGCTCGTCTTTGGTGAGGCCGACGTTCACGTCGACGGCGATGCCGCGCTCTTCGAAGACGGCGATGGCGGCCGGGGAGAGCTCATCCGAGATTAGGACTTTTGCAGACATGGGGTGTTCCGAAGTTTGAAAATGGATTGGGCGAGGCGCTCCGCCCGGGAGGGCGAGAGCGCACGCATGTCGATGCCGTGGAGTGCGGCGCCGGAGCGCGGCTTACGCGGCCTTGGCGTACTGCGCCTTGGTCTCGGTAAACGCCCAGTCGAGCCATGGCGTCAGGGCTTCGAGGTCGCTGCGGTCGACCGTGGCGCCAGTCCAGATCCGAAGCCCCGGCGGGGCGTCGCGATAGGCGCCGATGTCCCTTGCGACGCCTTCCGCCTCGAGGCGGGCGACAAGCTCCTTCGCGAACGCGGCCTCGGCTTCGCGCCCGAGCGCGCAGATGCCGGGATCCGTCACCTTGAGGCAGACGGACGTGTTTGACCACGTCGCCGGGTCCACGGCGAGGTTGGCGACCCATGGCGTGCGCGCGATCCAATCGAAGAGCACCTTCGCATTGGCGTCGGCGCGCGCCATCAATCCCGACAGGCCGCCGACGCTCTCGGCCCAGCCGAGCGCATCCAGATAATCCTCCACGCACAGCATCGACGGCGTGTTGATGGTGTCGCCGTCGAAGATCGCCGCGTCGAGCTTGCCGCCTTTTTTCAGGCGAAACAGCTTGGGCAGCGGCCAGGGAGGCGTGTAGGCGTCGATGCGCGCGACGGCGCGCGGCGACAGGATTAGCATGCCGTGCGCCGCCTCGCCTCCCAGCACCTTCTGCCAGGAGTAGGTGAGCACGTCGATCTTCGTCCAGTCGACGGGCTGGGCGAAGATGGCGGATGTGGCGTCGACGAACGTGAGGCCCTGGCGGTCGGCCGCAATCCAGTCGTAACCGGGGACGCGCACGCCGGACGTGGTGCCGTTGGCGGTGAAGACCACGTCACGCGAGAAGTCGACGGCGTCGAGGTCGGGCAAGCGCCCGAAGTCCGCCTCCATGACCCGCGCATCGGCGATGCGAAGCTGTTTTATGATGTCGGTGATCCAGATCTTGCCGAAGCTTTCCCAGGCCAGCGCGTCCACGGGGCGTGCGCCGATCATCGACCACAGCGCGGCTTCGAAAGCGCCGGTGTCGGAGCCCGGCATGATGGCGATCAGGTAGTCGTCGGGGACGGCGAGCAGCGCGCGGGTCAGCTCGATGGCGCGCTTCAGCCGCGCCTTGCCGTCCTTTGCCCTGTGCGAGCGGCCGAGCAATGCGCCGTCGAGCGACCGCGTGGACCAGCCGGGGTGCTTTGTGCAGGGACCGCAGGAAAAGTTGGGATTGGCCGGACGCCGTGCCGGCCTGGTGCTTGAGGTCATGAGCTATCCTTCCAGATAGGTGCCCCTCGGTGGGGAGGGGTGGCCCGCTTTCGGGAGTACGTGCGAAACGGCGGTGCGTCAATTGCTACTTAAGTCGGCGCACCGGTTCAGCGTGTTTGCGGCCGGCGCGTGCGCGCTGGTCGTCGCGGTGCGATCCGCTTCCGGCGCCGCATGGCGCGCTCGGCGTCGCGCACGATTCGGTCGTGATCGAAGGCGAGTTTCTTCCGGCGCCAATCGGCAACCCATTCCGCAGCGGCGGCATCGTCGCCGGCCTCGGGGCGCCGGGAGCCGAGAACCGTGGCGAATGCGATGCTGACCGTCGGGCCGCGCGGATCACGGCCGGGATCGGAGTAGACGCCGACGAGCACCAGCTCTTCCGCCGCGAGGCCGGTTTCCTCCTCGAGCTCGCGCCGGCAGGCGGCCTCCACGGTCTCTCCGAGATCGACGAAGCCGCCCGGCAGTGCATGGTGGCCGGCGAACGGCGGCTTTGCACGGCGAATGAGCAGCACGCGTCCGCGCGCGTCGAAGGCGACGCAGTCGACCGTCAGCGATGGTGTGGCCGGTCTTGCCATCGTGGCGGCTCCTTCGCGGCTGAGGCGCGCCCGGTGCGAGCGGCTACGATCAGGGCGGCGCGGCTCGGGGATCAAGCGCCTGCTTTTCTGTTGGTGAAGGTTGCGGTGGCCAGATTCCCCGACGGCTCACCAAGGGCGCAGCCGATATTGCAGTGCACCGGGCGCCCATTGACAGTGTGTCCGGTCGTCCCCATTGTTTATGCATGATCGTCGTTGCCGCTTTTCATCTGAAACTCCCTTGCGGGGAGTTCGACGCCGCGAGCTTCTAGCCCCGGCCGGGCTGGCTACGTGCGCGTTCCCCGGGCCGGGGACTTTCCAATTCTCTTCCTATCCGTCGCTCCCGACACGATCCTGTCGCTCCCGATACGGTTCATTTCAAAGCTTCCCCTTTCGCGCTGCGGCGCGTCTCGGGCGAGCGGCCATGCATACGAGGTTTGCCAATGACCTTCCATCCTCCCACCAACGCGCTCCCGCAGATCGTGGTCGGCGAACGGGAAGAAACCCGCCTCACTGCGCTCGCAACGTCGGCCATGCTGACCGGACGGTCCGAGCACGTGGCGCGCGTGCTGCTCGCGGAGATGGAGCGGGCCGACGTGGTTCCCGACGCGCAAATTCCGCAGTCGGTGGTCCGCATGAATGCGCGCGTCGCCTTCGAGGTCGACGGCGGCGAGCGGCGGGAGGCTGAGCTCGTCTTTCCCGGTGAAGCCAATATCGATGCGGGGAAGATCTCCGTGCTGACCCCGATCGGCGCGGCCCTGATCGGCCTGTCGCCCGGCCAGATGATGATGCTCAAGGGCGTCGACGGGCGGCCTCACAAGCTCAAGGTGATCTCCGTCGACCCGCCCCAAGCCGCGCGGTAGGCCGACGTCGCGGCGGCCGCAGCCGTTTACCACGAGGGCGATTGCCGCTCCGCCGTTCCTATGGCAGCCTCCCGTCCACGGCTCAGAGCGGGCCTTTTCGCGTGTGCGACACGTCAGGAGAGGCCACGATGGATCAGAGGAAGGATCAGCGTGTCGCGACGGGTAGGCACCACGGGCGCGTGCGGGATCGGCGTCGCCGGGTCGCAGGCGCCTGCGGTTCATGATGCCGTCTGCGAATTGAGAGCCGCGCTTCAGGGCGAGTTCCAGCACGTCGTGGCGTTCTTCTCGATCGACTACGATGCGGCGGAGCTGGCCGCGGGGCTCGCGGAGGCGTTCGGCGGCGTCGCCGTGAGCGGCTGCTCGACATCGGGCATGATCGGTCCCACCGGTCTCATGGAGACCGGCGTGCTTCTGATCGCGTTCCCGCGCGAGGGCTTTCGCATCCATACGGGCCTGATCGAGGACGTCGGCACGCTCGGCGTGGAGCGGGCGGGAGAGATCGTCCGCGAGATGAAGTCCCGCATCGACGTACGGGATGGCGACAAGCTCGCCGAGCGCGTGTTCGGCATCATGCTCGTCGACGGTCTTTCCAACGCGGAGGAAACGCTGGTCGCAGCCGTGCATTGGGCGTGCGGAGACGTGCAGTTGATCGGCGGCTCCGCCGGCGACGGGCTCGCCTTCCGGGAGGCGTCGCTCATCCACGAGGGGCAGGTGCTCACGCGCTCCGCCATTCTTATGATGGTGGAGAGCGACTTTCCCTTCCGCATCTTCAAGACGTCCAACTTCGAGCCGACGCGGATCAAGCTCGTGGTCACGGCCGCGGATACGGACTGCCGCACCGTGCACGAGCTCAACGCGGAGCCCGCCGCGCGCGAATATGCAGCCGCCATCGGCCTCCTGCCGGACGACCTGGGGCCGTTCAGCTTCGCCTCCTATCCGCTCGTTGTGAAGGTCGGCGGCGACTACTACTGCCGCTCGATCCGCAACATGAACCCGGACGGCAGCCTGTCGTTCTTTTGCGCCATCGACGAGGGACTGGTCTTCACCGTTGCCCGGCCCAAGGACATGCTGGCCTCGACCAGGCGTGTGCTCGACGAGGTCGACCGCTCGCTCGGCGGCATGGATCTCGTGCTCGGGTTCGACTGCGTGCTCCGGCGCCTCGATGCGGAGAACCGCCAGATCCACCGGCAGATGGAGGACCTCTACAAGCATTACGGCGTGGTTGGCTTCCATACCTACGGCGAGCAGCACAACTCGATGCACCTCAATCAGACGCTGACCGGTGTCGCCTTCGGCGCGCGGCGAGGTGTGCGGTGAACAAGGACGGCCGGCCGGCCTCTCCGGGGCAGCACGATGCGCTCGAGGAGCTCGAGCGGCGCAACCAGAAGCTTGCCAAGATCAATGCGGCGCTGATGCAGCGCGTCGAGCGGAGCATGGATTACCAGGCCAACGCCTATTCCATGTTCCAGACCGCGATCGGTCTCGAGACGCAGGTTCGCGTGCGGACGGAGGAGCTCAAGTCCGCGCTCAACAGGCTCGAGCGCGCCAACGACCAGTTGACGATCGCGCGCGACAGTGCCGAGCGCGCCAACCGGTTCAAGACCGGCTTCTTCACGGCCGTCGGCCACGATCTGCTGCAGCCGCTGCATGCGGCGCGCCTGTCCCTTTCGGCCCTCGCCGAGATGCGCGACGATCCCCAGCAGGGGCGGCTGATCGGGCAGGTGGATCACGCGCTCTCGACGATCGAGGAGCTGTTGCGCACCATCCTCGACCTGTCGAGGCTCGAGTCCGGCGCGTTGAAGCCGTCGTTCCAGGCGGTGGAGGTGCTGGACCTGTTCCGCTCGGTGCTCGTCGACATCGAGCCGATCGCGCGGGACAAGGGGCTCGCGCTGACGATGCGCTCGCGCGACGTGGCGGTCACGTCCGATCCGTTGATGCTGCGGCGCATCCTGCAGAACCTGCTCGCCAATGCGGTCCAGTACACGGAGCAGGGACACGTTCTCATCGCGACCCGTCGGCGCGGGGCGATGCTCAGGATCGACGTCTGGGATACCGGTCCGGGCATCGCTCCGCAGGAGCGGACCAAGATCTTCGACGAGTTCCATCGCGGGGCGGCGGCGCAACGCTCCCATGCCGGCGGGTTCGGCGTCGGACTGTCGATCATCGCCCGCATGAGCGAGGCGCTCGGGCACCGGCTCGAGCTCTGCTCCAAGGTCGGCCGCGGCACGCGCTTCTCGATCCATGTTCCGTTCGCGGGCGACGCCCCGTCGGTACGGGCGCTGCGGGACGGTGTGCACAAGGTCGCGACGCAAGCCGATCCGCTTTCGGGGATCAAGGCGGTCGTGATCGACAACGATGCCGGCGTGCGCGATGCCATGCGGGCGCTGCTCGAACGCTGGGGATGCGAGGTGCATCCCTTCGGCGGGCTCGCGGAGCTCGACGCCATGCTCGTCTCGGAGCCGTCGTTCCGGCCCGACATCATCCTCGCCGACTATCACCTCGACGCCGGCGAGTCCGGGCTTGCGTCGGTCTCCCGCCTGCGGGACGCGGCGGGTCGGGCGATCCAGGCGGTGGTCATCACGGCGGATCATTCGCCCGAGGTGACGGACGCCGTCGCGGCGGCCGGCTGCGAGATCCTGCGCAAGCCCGTGAAGCCCGCCGAGCTGCGCGCGCTCGTCATGCATCTCGTCGGATAGAGCGCGCGCCCGGTCCGCGTTGCGGTCAAGGGGTTTTGTCGGAGTTCCGGGCGGCGCTGAGCACGGCGTCGAAATCGAGGCGGGCCACTTCGATCACGGCCTGGGTGCGCGAGACCACGTTGAGCTTGCGCATGATCTCGGACACGTGCGCCTTGATCGTCGTTTCGCCGACGCCGAGCTCGTGGGCGATCTGCTTGTTCAACATGCCCTGGCGAACCATCTGGAGCACGCGGAGTTGCTGACGTGTCAAAGAGGACACGCGGGCGGCAAGCTCCGCCTCCCGCGAAGGTGCCACGCCCGCCGCCGGCTGGACGTATCCCTTCGGCAACACGACGAGCCCGGCCATCACGTCCTGAATGGCATCCGCGAGATCGCGCTTCTTGACGGACTTCGAGATGTAGCCTGCGGCGCCGCAGGTCATCGCCTCATGGACGATGCGGGGATCCTCATGGGCGGAGACGACGAGGATCGGCTGCTTGGGCCGCGCGGCGCGCAGCTCGATCAGGCCGTCGAATCCTTTCGTGCCGGGCATGGTGAGATCGAGCAGCAGGAGGTCGAACGGCTGCTCGCTCGCGAGCGCCGCCTGGGCGGCCGTGATGGACGACGCCTCGACGATCTCCGCTTGCGGATAGGCCGACTGAATGGCGAGCTGAAGCGCCTCTCGGAAGAGGGGATGATCGTCGACGATCAAGAACCTGACCGTCATGGCTCGCATCCCCGCGGACGGAGCGGTCGCACGGCGCCTGCCGACGCTACCCGGCCCTTGTTGAACCTGGCCAAATCCGAGAATCCATTTGTCTCTCACACGCGTCAATTGTGGCTGGGGCGTACGGGTTTGCAAGAGGGAAACGAGCGGCGAGGCGGGCGGGGCGGCGGCGGATGCCCCGTATGTTTAATCCGGCTGCCGGGCTGTTTGCGAGGCGTCTCGCGTTCGCGCGGGTTGGCGGGTGGGTGCAACTTGGAAACGCGGGAAGCCTTGTCTATAGTGCGGTGCGGTCGGGGGGATCGTAGCTGGCGGGCGGTGAACGTGTTTCACCGTCAGGGGTTGCGGCGTGCGTTCGTTGGGGAGCTTGGGCGGGATGAGGTGTAATCCTTCGCGGTGGCTTTGGGGTCTCATTCCGATCGCGCTGTTGGCCTGGGGGACCGTTCACAGGGAGCAGCCCAACCTAGAGGCCGATCTCGCCGTGCGCGCCACCGAGGCGCTGCGCGGGGCAGGGCAGTCCTGGGCCAGCGTCGCCCTCTCCGGACGCGATGCCGTCATAACCGGCCGCGCTGAGAAAGACGGTGATCCCAAGGCGGCGCTCGATATCGTGCGCGGCGTGTGGGGCATCCGCACGGTCCAGCTCAAGACGGACCTTGCCGGCGCGCCGGTCGCGCCCGAGCGCATCGGACCCGCGGTGCCGGTCACGGACGATGAGGCCATCGCTGCTGCGAAGGCAGCGGAAGAGGCGGGCCGGGCGCGTCGGGACGCCGAGGCGGCTGCTGCGCTCAAAGCGCGGCAAGAGGCCGAAGCGGCGGAGGCCGCGGCAGCGGCTGCNNGGCCAGGGAGCAGACCGAGGCAGCGATGAAAGCGCAGGCCGAGGCCGAAGCTGCCCTTGAGGCCGAGCGGGAAGCGGCAGCTCTCAAAGCCCGGGAGGACGCCGAGGCGGCTGCTGCGCTCAAGGTGCGGGAAGAGGCCGAAGCGGCGGAGGCAGCGCGGAAGGCCGAGGAGGCGGCTGCGGCAGCGGCGGCGTTAAAAGCTCAGGAAGAAGCGGAAGCTCAAGCAGCGCAAAAGGCGCAGGAGGAGGCCGAAGCCGCCGCCGCGCTGAAAGCCAGGGAGGAGGCTGAGGCGAGAGCTGCGGCCGAGGCCGAGGCGAAGAGGGTCGCCGAAGAGGAGGCGAAGCGGGCCGAGCGCAAGACGACGGCGGCGACGGCGGCTTGCGAACAGCGGCTGGCCGCAGCCGCGGCCGAGGGCGCCATCCTGTTCGATCGGGCGAGCGCGGACATCAGCGCCAAGAGCGCGCGAACGATCCGGAAGCTCGCGGGGATCATCACATCCTGCCCGGGTGTGCTGGTCGAGGTCGAAGGGCATACGGACGCCGAGGGCACCGACGAGCGCAACCAGAACCTCTCCGAGCGTCGCGCGCACGCCGTGCTCGACGCCCTCGTGGCGGCTGGTGTCGCCGAAGAGCGGCTCTCGGCGGTGGGCTACGGCGCGAGCCGGCCTGCGGCATCGAATGAGACGAAGGCCGGCATGGCTCAGAACCGGCGCATCGAGTTCAGGGTGTTTACGGAATAGTCGGAATCGCAGCGTGGGACGGTGAGCATGGATTATCTGATCGTGAGCCTGTTCTGGTACTTGGCGGCCGCGTTCGCCATCGGCCTCGTCGTCGGGTGGATGAGTTGCGGAGGGGTCGAAGACTGACCGGCCGGGCCGGAGGTCTTTGAAAGGGAGTGGGGGCGTATGACGATTTTGCTGGTGCAGATTTTCTCGCTGATGCTGGGTGCCTTCCTGCTCGGCGCCTGTCTCGCCTGTCTCCTGCGGCGCGGCCTCTCCGGCGCGCGTGACGTTCCGGTGGCGGAGACCGACCTCGCGAGCCCCGCCGGCTTCGCGAACCCCGCCAGCGTGGCGGCGGCCCCGGCCGGGGTCGCGGCGGGCCGCTTCGGCCGCGCGCTCTCGGGGGGCGACGGGTCATCGGTGCCGACCGTGCTCCGGACCGACCAACCGGTGGTCGAGGTCCAGCCGCCGCCGTCCGAGCCGGAGCCGCTGCGGCACCCCGACCCCGTGGACCGCGAGGTCCTCGAGCCCATGCCTGCTCCGCAACCGGCGCTCCCGTCGCCGGCCCCGCCCTGGCGCGCCATGCGCCCGCCTCCGCCCGCGCTCGCCTCGGAACGGGGGCCGATCCTCGCGCCTGCACCCGCCGCGCCCACGTCGGTGCCGCCGGAGCCGGCGCAGGATCACGGTCAGAGCTATACGCAAATCGCCGTCGGTGCAGCCGCCGCCGCCGCCGCGATCGCTGCAGCCAAGGCACGAGCCGAGGCCGAAGCCGCCGAGAGGGACGCTGCGGAAAAGGAAGCCGCGGAGCAAGCCGCTGCCGCGATCGCTGCGGCCCAGGCGCGAGCGGAAGCCGAAGCCGCCGAAAGGCAAGCTGCGGAAAGGGCAGCCGCGGAGAAAGCCGCGGCGGAGAGAGCGGCGGCCAAGGCACGAGCCGAAGCCGAGGCTGTAGAAAGGCAAGCTGCCGAAAGGGAAGCCGCGGAGCGAGCCGCCGCCACGATTGCTGCGGCTGAGGCCGAGGCCGAGGCCGCGGAAAGCGCCGCTGCCGAAAAGGCAGCCGCCGAGAGAGCCGCCGCAGAGATTGAGATTCCGGCTTCCGAGCCCGCGGCCCCGCAGGAGGGTGCGGACTGGCCTTCGCGCTTCGGGACGCCGGCGGCAACCTCGCTGCTCGAGCGCCTGTCGGGCGAGCCGGTCGACGACCTGACGCGCATCCATGGCATCGATGGCGCTCTCAAGCAGCGGCTCGTGCGCTACGGCGTGCACCGCTTCTCGCAGATTGCGGCGTGGACGGCTGGCGATGTCTGGGGTACGAGCCGCGCGCTGGCTCTCGAGGATCGCGTCAGGCGCGATAACTGGATCGAGCAGGCGCGCATCCTGGCCGAGGGCGGCGATCCCTCTCGTGCGCATACGGAGAAGCCGCCGGTCGCGGCGGGACTCGCGCCGGTCGACGGCGATCGCCTCAATCGCATCATCGGCATCGACCCGGCGGCGGAGGCGCTGCTGCGGGCCAACGGCGTCACCCGGCTCGTGGAGATCGCGGCGTGGCAGGGCGAGGACGTGGCGCGCTTCGAAGCCCTGCTCGGCACGGACGGCCGGATCGCGCGTGAGGGATGGGTCGCACAGGCCTTGTTCCTCACCGGCGGCGTGCCGCCCGCATCCGAGCCCGAGCCCGCCGCGGCGGATCCCGGCCCGATCGTGCAGGAGGTACCGGAGCTCTCCGAGCCGCCGGGCGAGCCGCGCGAGAGCTATGCGGGCCTGCTGTCGGTCCGCTCGGAGGCGCTCCGGGGTGATACGCGTCCGTTCGTGACGTCGGCGGGCGAGGTGCAGGACCTGAAGCGCATCCGCGGCATCGGCGTGCTGATCGAGAAGAGGCTCAACGCGCTCGGCATCACCGCCTACGAGCAGGTGGCCAACTGGACGCGGGCGGATATCGACAGGATCAGCGAGATGCTCGACTTCAAGGGCCGCATCGAGCGCGAGAACTGGATCGAGCAGGCGCGCATCCTGGCGTCGGGCGGGCAGACGGAGTTCTCGCGGCGCGTCGACCGCGGGGATGCGTGAGGCCGCATCGTCGGTGTCGCAGGGCCAAGCCACCGTACTATACGGCAACGTGTCTGGACTCCGGCCTTCGCCGGAGTGACGTTTGTTAGTGGTAAGCGGGCCTCCCAGCCACCAACGTCATCCCGGCGCAGGCCGGGATCCAGACATGTCGAAATCAAAGCTCCGATATCTCCTGTCGGAAAGGCTGTAGGTTAGAGCTTCCAGCCCGAGTGGATCGCGGCGATGCCGCCCGTCAGGTTGCGGACCGAGACGCGTTCGAAGCCGGCCTCGCGGATCATGGCCGCGAACGCGTCCTGGTTCGGGAAGCGGCGGATGCTTTCCACCAGATAGCGGTAGGGCTCGGCAGAGCCGGCGGTCAGCTCGCCCAGGCGCGGTATCACCTCGAAGGAGTGGAAATCGTAGAGGCGGTCGAGCAGCGGCACCCGGCATTCGGAGAACTCGAGGCACAGGAAGCGGCCGCCGATCCGGAGCACGCGATGGGCCTCGCGGAGGGCGGCGTCGATGTGGGTGACGTTGCGGATGCCGAATGCGATCGTGTAGGCGTCGAAGGCGCGGTCGGGGAACGGCAGCGCTTCGGCGTTGCCCTGGGTCAGCGTGATGCGGGCGTCGAGCCCCCGGGCGGCGACCTTGGCGCGACCTTCCTCCAGCATCTCCGGGCTGATGTCGGCGAGCACGGCGGTCGCGTTCGGACCCGAGCGCTCGGCGTAGCGGATGGCGATGTCGCCGGTTCCGCCCGCGACGTCGAGCAGGCGGAACGGCCGGTCGTCGCGCGGGGCGCCGATCATGGTGATGAACTCGGCCTTCCAGAGCCGGTGCAATCCGCCCGACATGAGGTCGTTCATCAGATCGTAGCGGGTGGCGACCGAGGAGAAGACGGCGTTGACCAGGCCCTGGCGCTCGTCCTCGGCGACGGTGCGGAAACCGAAGCTCGCGGTGCCGTGGGGNNGCTTCCGGAAAAGTGGGAACCGGTTTTCCGTTAAGAAGCGCGACAGATCAAAAACCTAGACGGAATGCGGCTGGTGCGCCATCGGCTCCGGCGGGACAAGCAAGGCATGCGGCGTTTGGTTCGTGAGCCAGCACGCCACCGCCTCGGCCAGTACGGGCGCCAGGAGAAAGCCGTGGCGGTAGGCGCCGTTGACGAAGATCCGCCGTCCCCCCTCGCGAACCTCGGCGTGCGGAAGATTGTCGGGGAAGGCGGGGCGGATTCCGGCGCCCGTCTCGAGGATCTCGGCCTCTCCGAAGGCCGGGTGCAGGGCGTAAGCCGCGCCCAGCAGCTCGAGCGCCGAGCGAACCGTGATGGCGCCCGTATCCTCGCTTTCGATGACGGTCGCGCCGACCAGATAGCGTCCGTCGTCCCAGGGCACGACATAGAGCGGGTGGTGCGGATGGAGGAGGCGCACGGGGCGCGTGAGGCGGATTTCGGCGCTCTGGATGAGGAGGCGCTCGCCGCGCACGCCGCGCAGCATGGGCAACGCGCTTGTCGCCGCCATGCCGCGGCAGTCGACGACGACATCGGACGTCGAAGGCGACGTCCAGGCAGCGCCCAGCTCCACGGTTGCGCCGGCCATGCGCACGGCATCGAGCAGGAAGGTGAGCGCGTCCGGCGTCGTCATGTGCGCTTCGTCAGGGAAATAGAAGGCACGAGCGAAACGGCCGCCAAGATCGGGCTCGAGCGCGGCGAGGCCGCGGGCATCCAGGGTCTCGGGCGGATGCGTGTCGCGGGCGAAGCGGGCGGCCTCGGCCGCATCGCGCGGGGCGGCGACGACGAGGCTGCCGGCGTTGACGAGGTGCGGATAGGTCGCGCGCCAGAGCGCGAGGCCCTGGGCGCCGAGCGTGCGGATCTCGGGGGCGTGCTCGCTTTCGCATCCGGGCGCCAGCATGGCCCCCGCGTAGCGGCTGGCGCTCTCGGTGAAGGGGCTCGCGCTCTTCTCGACGAGGCGCACGGAATGGCCGGCGCGGGCCAGCGTCAGCGCCTGCCAGAGGCCGAGAATGCCGGCGCCGACGACCGTGATCGCCAGCGGCTTTCCTTTTCCCATCCTGACGAGCCCGTTCTCGGTTTCAGTCGCCAAGGGCCACTCCTTCGCGTCGCGGGTCGGCCCCGCCTTCGAGCCTGCCGTTGCGCCGGGTCACGATGTGCAGCCCCGAATTCATGAGGTCCGGTGCGATGGCGTGTCCATAGCTCTTCAGTCCGAGACCCTGCCAGATCGTGGACCAGCCGTATTCCAGCTCGACCGCCCCGCCCATGCTGCCGAAGTTCGGCAGGCTGGACGCGGCCTGGGCATCGAGCCTCCAGTCGATCAGCCCGATCAGGGCCTTCGTGACAAAGAGGATGATGCGGTTGCCGCCGGGCGAGCCCAGTGCGGCAAAAAACGCGCCGGTCTCGTCGAACACGATGGTCGGGGCCATGGAGCTGCGCGGGCGCTTGCCGCCTTCGACGCGGTTGGCGATGGGACGTCCGGTCTCGTCCAGCGGCTGGAAGGAGAAGTCCGTGAGCTGATTGTTGAGCAGGAAGCCGTTGGTCATGCGCTGGGAGCCGAACACGCTCTCAACCGTCGCCGTCAGCGAGACCGCATTGCCCCAGCCATCGACGATGACGACATGCGTGGTGCCGCTGTCATCGCCCGCATCGCGGCCCCAGCGCTCGAACAGATCGCCGCTGCCTGGCGGCACGCCAGGGTTCACTTGCGTGGGGGCCTGCGTGACATCAATCAGCAGCGCCCGCGCTTCGAGATAGTCCGGCGCGATCAGTTCGGTCGTCGGCACCGGCACAACCGTGTCGTCGGCCATGTAATAGTCGCGGTCGGCGTAGGCGAGGTTCATCGCCTGGTAGACGGTGTGGATGTAGCGGGCGCTGTTGTAGCCCATCGCCTTCAGGTCGAAGTTCTCGAGGATGTTGAGTGCCTGCAGCATGGCCGGGCCCTGCACC